>JAEAME010001007.1_pt1 | contig 22632 bp, 19 predicted proteins | sample 8958731 | NCBI WGS metagenome assembly JAEAME01 (sample SAMN16933194, study PRJNA681113) | bioreactor sludge metagenome | isolation source: anerobic bioreactor sludge (Control) | place: India:Bengaluru | collected 2018-10-24 | reverse complement strand
TGGGCTTCAAGGTGAGTCTCGCGCCGACTTAGCCGACTCTATTTTCAGAGGAAAAACGGTGAAATCCAGAGGTTTTCAGGGGAAAAAACACGAATTCAGACAATGTTCAGAAATCCGGAGTATTTATTCAGACTTTGTTCAGAATCGAGGCTGGAGGGGGGGAATCCAGGAAAGTTAATCTCTGATTTATGATTGATGATATATGAATGGGTGGTGGGTGTTCGATGAAAATCCACTCGAATTTCAGTATGCGATTGAGACCCGGATTCCTGCTCTCCCTTTACAAAGGAGAAGAATTACCTGATGATAGTCCTCACAAGGATGACAGATAGAAGAGATGGGGTGGTGGTGAGGCAAATTCGATGAACGGGGGTGGCAACCGTGGAATATGTACTGGTTTTTGTCATGGGACTGGTGGTGGGGGGGCTGGCTGTGTTCTTGCTGAACCGGCGCCATAAGAAAGAGATGGAGACGGCCTTCAAAGCGGCATCATTCGAGGCGCTGTCGCGGAACTCGCAGGAATTCTTGAAACTGGCCAATGAGACGTTGCAAAAGCAGGCACAAGCTGGAGTGGGGGAACTGGAGGGGAAGCGGCAGTTGATCGATAAGACGGTGGAAGACATGAAGTCGAACCTGAAGAACGTGCAGCAGGCGATCAGCGACTTCGAGAAGGACCGTACGAAGAAATACGAAGAACTGGCAGCGCAGTTGAAGCATACAGCGGAGGCGACGGGAAAGCTGCAGGACACGGCGGGACATCTACAGGCGGCGTTGGCAAATACCCGGGCGCGGGGGCAGTGGGGCGAACGTATGGCAGAAGATGTGCTGCGCCTGGCCGGCTTCATGGAAAACGTAAATTACGTGAAGCAGCGCACGCTGGAAGCGGCCAATTCCCGGCCGGACTATACCTTCCTGCTGCCGCAGGACTTAAAGGTAAATATGGATGTGAAATTTCCGCTGGACAACTACATGAAGTACCAGGCTGAGGAGTCAGCGGAACTGCGCGAAAACTACAAGAGCCAGTTTCTGAGAGACGTGCGGCAGCGGGTCAAGGAAGTGACGACCAGGGAATATATCAATCCCGCGGAACGGACGGTGGACTACGTGCTGGTGTTCATCCCCAATGAACAGGTTTATGCCTTCATCAACGAGCACGACAATGCGGTAATCGACGAAGCGATGAAGGTCAAGGTAGTGCTCTGTTCGCCGTGCACGTTATACGCCATACTGGCGGTGATGCGGCAGGCAGTAGACAATTTCAATTTTGAAAAAACACAGGCGGAGATACTGTCGCTGATCGGGGCTTTCAACAACCAGTGGGGCAGCTTCCAGACACAAATGGAAAAGATGGGGGACCGGCTGGAAGACGCCCATAAAGAGTACGAGAAGCTGGTGACCACACGGTCGCGGCAGCTGGAGCGGGTGGTAGGGAAGATCGATAACCTGAGGCAGCAGCAGGGGATCGAGGTGAGGGAAGGAGACAGCTAGCCTGTCCCTCCCGTGGCATTAAAATTGTTTAATTAACGAATCCAGTAAGTGGGGATTTTGATTGATGATTGGTGATTTAAGATTTATGAATGGGTGGGGAGGTACTGGATTCTGAAACAAATTCAGAATGACAGGTATAAGGACGAGAGAATACTACCCCTGAGGCGGTCGGGTTAAAATAAATCCGACCTTACGGTCACATCTTCGGTCCTGGTAACCTGATTATTTCAACGATACTGGGGGATAACAACAATTAGTCTGGATATGATAAAATCCCCGGTGGAAAGAGGAGAGGGACTTTCTTTTCTGGAAATAAAGCAGGAGATGGAACGATGGCAAAAGAATGGGCGGCGATGACCCCGGAAGAAAAACGGGAAGTGCGCTTCAAGCGCTGGCTGGCGGCAGAGAACGTGAAGTTCGCCAGCCCGGTAGCGAAAGCGAATTACCAGGCGCGGGTGAAGCGGCTGATCAAGGTGATCAAGATGGAGGAGCCGGACCGCGTGCCCTTCAACCAGGCGCCGGGGGCGTTCCCGGCATATTATCGCGGCGGGAACCTGAAAGAGCACATGTATGAATTCGACAAGTTGAAGGCCGATTTCATCCGCTTCTACCATGATTTTGACATGGACTTCGCCATGGCGCCGCTGACCTGGCCGGGGAAGCTGTTCGAAATCCTCGATTTCAAGCTGATGCAGTGGCCGGGGCACGGGGTGCCGGAAAACGGGTCGTTCTTCCAGTACGTGGAAGGCATCTACATGAAGGAAGACGAGTACGACGAGCTGCTGCACAACACCAACGATTTTTACCTGCGGAAATTACTGCCGCGCATTGCCGGGACGTTGGAACCGCTGCAGTACATGGCGACCTTCGACCCCTCGTTCTTCGTGCCGGTGGGGTTCGTGGCGCCGTTCGGGCGGCCGGACGTGAAGAAAGCGTTCCAGAAACTGAATAAAGCGGCAGAAGTATTTTACCAGTGGGCGGGGGTGATCGGGGAGACGGTGGGGGAGATCTACAGCCTGGGCTTCCCTATGTGGGGGTCCAGCCTGTCGCTGACAGCCTACGATATGATCGCCGACTTCCTGCGGGGCACCAAGGGCATTGCCCTGGACCTGTACCAGCAGCCGGACAAACTGCTGGAGGCGATCGACCAGTTTACGCCGATGACCATCCAGATGGGGTTGAAGAATGCCGATACGGACATCTGCCCGGTGATCTTCATCCCGCTGCACAAGGGGGCGGACACCTTCATGTCCAACAAGCAGTTCGAGAAGTTCTACTGGCCGTGCCTGCAGAAGCTGATGCTGGGACTGTATAAAGAAGGGCTGGTGCCCTTCCCGCTGGCGGAAGCCACCTACAACTCCCGGCTGGAGATAATATCCGATATGCCGAAAGCATCGACCATGTGGTGGTTTGAGGACTCGGACATGAAGAAGGCCAAAGCCATCGTGGGCAAGAAGAATGCCATCGCCGGCGGGGTGCCGACCTCCATTTTAAGTGCCGGCAACAAAGCGGAAATCGAAGCTTGCGTGAAAAAAGCCATGAGCGACGCGGGGAAGGGTGGGGGCTACATGATGAGCGTCAGCGCCTCCGTCGAGCAAGCCAAACCGGAGAACCTGCATATATTGTGGGATGCGGTGAAGAAGTACGGAAAATATTAGTTCCCCTCACTCTGAATCTCTCTTCCCACAAGGGGCGAGAGACCAGCAAGTGGCGAAGGGACTCTATTATCCACGATATTAGTAATTACTAAAAACAGTAGGGGCGGGTTTGCACAACCCGCCCGCCGCGTATAACCGCAAGAAGGCAGACACAGGGAGAATGTCTCATAACCTTCGGAATGTCATTCTGACTCTGAACGGAGTGAAGAGGAAGAATCCGTTCTCGAAGTAGAGAGACGGATTCGTTGACCGCAGTCGACCGTCGCATCGCTCCTCTGGATGACATTCTGAGACAGTCTCGGGGTTAACCGGGGTTGGTAGCTGTCTACCATCAGAGGGAGATGAAACTAATTGGGTTGGATTGTGGACACCCTCATCCCGGCCTTCTCCCATCAAGGGAGAAGGGGCTAATCGGGTTTTGATAGTTTTCTCCCGCGAAGGACTTATATGAATGTGGGTGGAATTAAGAACATGGACTATACTTAAAAAAGATTCAGGTTGCTTCGGCTTCCGCCGACGGCGGAATGCTCTCGCAACGACAGAGGGTTAAGAGTGAGATTGTTTTATGATTGCCCGGGGACATTACCGGTTTTAGGTTGATGCTGGGCCAACTCGGCGGGGGTGAAGGTCTTACCGCAAGTGGTACAGACTCTATCGCCGGTAGGCAGGCCCTCGATGAATTCGTCTTCGAGATAGGGGTGGTTGCATAAGGGACTGCCTTTGGCAACCCATCTCTGCCGGATCGTCTGTACATCGCGAAACTGCAATGTCGGCCTCCAGGTGTTTATCGAATCAGGACAGTTATCAGGGTACTCCTTTTTAGTACATTTAAGAATAGTTATATCGTTTAAACGATAGTTTAGGGAGGATGGGTGGAGCGTCATTCCTGGATAGAGGGGAAATCAGAGACGTTTCTCCCGGACATTTGAATTATGATTTTTGATTGATGATTTATGAAGGGGTGAAAGGGTTTGGCAATTAGAAAGCGGCGCTTAGAGTTGAGTATTTTGAATTTTGTGTTTTTTTCTTTGAGGGGTCTTACAAAATCTAAAACAATGTTATATGATGGGGGCGGGACGCGCGGAGGCATTGAAAAAGCCCTGCGGTTTATTAATGTCCATTAACCGGCCGCCCCGGCCGGGGGACGACAGCAGACGGGCGCGCAGGCAGGGCAAATATACTTACCGGGAGGGATGGGGCATGACTTTCAAAGTGGTCTATACCAGCGTACCGCCGATCGACATTGACCGGGACATCTTCAACAAGCTGGGAGTGGAATATATCGAAAAACCGGCGTCGACGGAAGATGACCTGATCGCCGCGGCGGGAGATGCCGATGTCCTGATTGCGAGGTCGGAGCCGTGCACGCGAAAAGTGATCAGCCATCTGAAGGCCTGCCGGCTGATCGTGACGCCGAAGGTGGGCTTCGACAACATCGACGTCGCCGCAGCCACGGAATGCGGCATCTGCGTCGCCAACATCCCGGGCTTATCAGTGGAAGAAGTCTCGGACCATACGATGGCCCTGCTGCTGGCAAGCGCACGCAGGATAATGCAGTTGGACCGCATGGTAAAGGCAGGGGGTTGGCGGGTTTTCCACGGCCGCGAGATGCAGGCGGTGTGGCAGGGTATGGCGCACCTGCGCGGGCAGACGCTGGGACTGGTGGGGCTGGGGGCGATCGCCCGGGCCATCGTGCCTAAGGCGCAGGCTTTCGGATTAAAGGTCATCGCTTACGATCCATATATCCCGGCCAGCGTGATGGCGAAAATGAACGTGACCCAGGCCAGCCTGGAAGACTTATTGAAAACCGCCGATTTCATCTCGGTACACACGCCACTGACGGCGGACACCCGCGGCCTGCTGAATGCGGAGAAATTCAACCTGATGAAACGGAACGCCTTCTTCCTCAATGCCTCGCGGGGGGCGGTAGTGGATGAAGAGGCCCTGATACAGGTGCTACGGGAAAAGAAAATCGCTGGAGCCGCGCTGGACGTGATGGCGAGGGAACCGGTGCGGCCGGACAATCCCCTGTTGAAGATGGACAACGTCATCATAACGGGGCATTCGGCACACTATTCCGACGAAGCCTGGGTGGAGCAAGCGCGGCGGCCGGGGGAAGAGGTGGAACGGTTGATGAAGGGGGAGTGGCCGCGGGGGTGGGTGAACCCCCAGGTGGAAGCGGCTTACACGGCGAAGTGGGGCAAGGGGAAGGCGGTGGAGATGGTGGGGAGGAGTTAGGGGATTCTAACGAGATTTAAGATTTAAGAAATACGATTTAAGAATGGGGTAACGGGAGAACCAGAGGTCGTTTTCTCCCGCTTGCCCTGAGCCCGCCGAATGAAAGCGGGAGGGGGCGGTCGGGTTCGAAACCCGACCCTATAAGACTCCATACGGAAATCAGACTAGTAACTACTGATTTAAGATTTAAGAAATATGATTTAAGAATGGGGTAACGGGGAAAGGGCGAGGACCGAAGAACTTAACTTGTAATCACCATATTGTCATTCTGAACGAAGTGAAGAATCCGTTACTATGTACAGGTATAAAGATTTTTCAGTACCAGGTATTTCGAAATTTCGAAGGAGCGAAATGACTGTAGACCGCAGTCAACGGAATCCGAATATTTGTGACTAAGAACTATTTCTGCCGACAGTGTTCAGACTGCGCCTGGAATGATAATTCGAAAAAGATACGGATCCATCAGCTTCGCTCGGGATGACATTCAGTGGTTAATGAACTCAGTGTTCCCGTACCATCCAGCACTGAGGTCTTCCCAGTTTGGATTAACTGATTCAATCAAGGTTATCTTCTTTTCGCGGCGCCAAGCCTTGATCTGTTTTTCACGGGAAATAGCCTCGATTACATCACCGGTATCGGCATACCAGACGAGGGTTTTAAGCCCATATTTACTGGTGAAACCAGGAACAAGTTCGTGTTGGTGTTGATAGGCTCTTTGCAGCAGGTTACTGGTAATCCCTACGTAAATGGTATGGTGGATATTAGCCATGATGTATACCCAGTATTGTTTCATATCATGCAAAGGGTACGGATTCCTCCCCTGCGGCTTCGCCTCCGGGTTCGGAATGACAAATCAATGATATATGTCCAATACCATCTTCAAGTAATTAGTCAAGGCGAGAAGGACGGATCCCTCGGCTTCGCTCGGGATGACAAATGGAGAATCGAACGAATGTCCACTCCATTCCTTTTCCTAAACTGCTTTACCCCGTACAAGACGCCTGGAAGCCGAGGTCGAAAGCCTTGAGGTTGGCGGGGGCGGTTTTCGCCGGGAAACGAGCCTGGATGGCCGCTTTCATGGTCTCGATCTTGACGGGGAGCCGGCCGAGGCCGAAGAGGGCCCCAAGGAGGACGATGTTGATCGCCTGGACGCTGCCTGCCTGTTGGGCGATGCCGGCAGCATCAAGCTGGTAGACCCGGCCGGAAGCAGCCTGCAATTTCGCTACGATATCCGCCAGGTCGGGATACCTGCTGGCGCCGATGGAGACGGTGGGCGGGACGATCTTACGGGTATTTACTATGACATCGCCTGCGGCTGACAGATAGCCGATATTGCGCAAGCCTTCGGCGGGTTCCATGGCCACCAGGACGTCGCCTTTCCCGGCTGGGATGAGCGGGCCTTCGATGCCGTCACCGAGCCTGATCATGCTGACGACGGGGCCGCCGCGGACGGCCATGCCGAGGACCTCGGAGCCGCGCACGCGCAGGCCGTCGTCGACGGCCGATTTGCCGAGCAACTCAGATATCAGGATAACGCCCTGCCCCCCCACCCCCGTGATCAGGATATTATATTCTTTTACCATCGCTTCACTCTTTTTTTATTGCTTTATAAGGGCAGACCTGGGCACAAAGCCCGCAGCCGGTACACTGGGAAACATCGATCACGGCAACTCCGTTCTCCTTGGTAAGGGCGGGGCAGCCGAGCAGCTTCATACAGGTGGTGCATTTGGGATTGCATTTAGCGGGGTCGACGGTGCAGGGGATGATCTTCTCGCCCCGCCGCCGCATCTCCCGCTGGGCTTCCATGGCGCAGAGCATGCGGGAGACGACCAGGGAGGGGCCGTTGAACTTCATGGCGGCCTCGATAGTGGCAATAGCCCGGGGCTGGTCAAGGGGGTCGATGACCTCGACGAACTCGACGCCGCAGGCGCGGACGATATCCTCGATCTTCAGAGAGACGGTGGGGTCGCCCATGGCGGTGCGGCCGGTGCCGGGGTGGGGCTGGAAGCCGGTCATGGCGGTGGCCGAGTTATCGAGTACGAGCATGGTGATCTTCGCTTTATTGAAAACGGCATTGACCAGCGAGGGCAAGCCGGAATGGAAGAAAGTGGAGTCGCCCATGTGGGCGACGACGGGGGCGCCGATGACCCGGGACAGGCCGTTAGCGACGCCGAAAGCGGCGCCCATACAGAAGGAGGTGTCCACCATTTCCAGCGGCGGGTTGACACCCATGCCGTAGCAGCCGATATCACCGGGGAAGACAGCTTCGACGTCCTGGCCGAGTTCCTTCGCCACGTGCCGGGCAGCTACCTTGATGGCGTAATGGGACGCCCGGTGGGGGCAGCCGGCGCAGAGTACGGGGGGCCGGGCGGGGAGCAGCGGCGCGGCCTCTTCCACGGTGCGGTCGAGCGCCCGGAAGTCGACGGGGAAGGTGGTGCCGGTGAGGGGCACCAGGGCTTCCACCAGCTTACGGGTGGACAACTCGCCGACGACGGGGAGGAGGTCTTTACCGTGGATCTTGACGTTGACAGTTGCTTCCTGGGCGAGGACCTTGACGTGGTTCTCGACGAACGGCTCCAGTTCTTCGGCGACGAGGACTTCCCGGGCCGAAGAAAGGAGTTTTTTCACGAGGGTTTCGGGGAGGGGATGGGGAGTGCCGATCTTGAGCACGGAGACTTTATCATCCAGCTTAAGCCAGCGCAAGGATTCCATGGTGTAGCTGTAGGAGATGCCGGAGGCGATGATGCCCAGGCGGGCGTTGGGGATGAGGTTCAGCCGGTTATAGGGCAGGGCATCGGCGGCGGCCTTGATGTTATTAAAGCGCTGGATCATGAGGGGCTTGTTGCGGCGGGCTTCCGCCGGGGTATAGACCAGGCGGAGGCGGTTCTTCACGAAAGCGCCCTGACGCCTTTCTTTATTGATCTCGCCTAAGATCACGTCAGCGCGGCCGTGGCCGACGCGGGTGACGGAGCGGACCATGAACATCTGCTTATACTGCTCGGACAGTTTAAAGGCGTCGGCCATCATGTCCTTGGCTTCCTGGACGGAGGAGGGCTCGAGGACGGGGATGTAGCCCTGCTCGGCGACGAAGCGGTTATCCTGTTCGTTCTGGGAACTCCAGGCCCAGGGGTCGTCAGCGACGAGGAGGACAAAACCGCCGGTCATCTCGATCTGGTTGGCGATCATGAGGGGGTCGTGGGCGACATTCAAGCCGACATGCTTCATGGTGGTGAGGGCGCGTACGCCGCAGATGGCGGCAGCGAGGGCGGTCTCGAAGGCCACCTTCTCATTGACCGACCATTCCACGTAGATACCCAGTTCTTTAGCCACGGTCGCCAGGGTTTCAGTGATTTCGGAGGAGGGAGTGCCGGGATAAGCGGCGACGACCTGGACGCCGGCCTCAATAGCGCCGCGGGCGATGGCCTCGTTACCGAGTAAAAACGACTTCCGGCCCGGGGTATCAGAAGTAACAGTCAATTCGTTCAAAAGCGGCCTCCTTAGCTGAGCCCTTAAATCTTGAAACTTTCCTTGTAACCGGCGTATTTCTCCCGCAGCCTGGGTTTTTCGATCTTGCCGGTGGGGTTGCGGGGGACCTTATCGAAGATGATGCGGCGGGGCCGCTTGTAGCGAGGCAGATTATCCTCACAGAACTTGTTTATTTCCGCTTCGGTAAGGACGGCACCGGGCTTGGGGTCGATCACGGCAGCGGCGATCTCGCCCAGGCGGGCATCGGGAATACCGATAACGCCCACATCATAGACCTTGGGGTGGTTATGCAGGACATTCTCGATCTCAACAGGGTAGATGTTCTCGCCGCCGTAGATGATGACGTCTTTCTTGCGGTCGACCAGCCATATATAGCCGTCTTCATCCTTACGCGCCATATCGCCGGTATAAAGCCAGCCGCCGCGGATGGCCTCGGCGGTCTTTTCCGGGTTCTTATAATATTCCTTCATCACACCGTCGCCCTTGACGATGAGTTCGCCGACATCGCCCGGCGCCACGTCCTTGCCTTTTTCGTTGACGATGCGGGCGTCCCAGTTGAAGCCGGGCTTGCCGATGGCGCCGGCTTTATGCTGGGCATCGGCAGGAAGGTACATACAGCCGGGGCCGGTGGCTTCGCTGAGGCCGTAGGTGTTGTGGCAGGGCATATCGGGGAAATAGCGTCGCCACTGGTGGATGAGGGAGACAGGGCAGGGCTGCGCCCCGGTATACATCAGGCGCCAGTGGGATAAATCGTAATCGGACATCTTCAGCTCGCCCCGGTCGAGGGCACCGAGGATATCGAGGACCCAGGGCACCAGTAGAAAGGAGACGGTGACTTTTTCCCGGTGGATGGCCTCGAAGATATTGCGGGGAGAGATATCGGGCATGATGACGCCGCGGGCGCCGACGATGAGGAAGGCGAGCCAGTGCATCATGACGCCGGTATGGTAGAGGGGGGAGAGGATGAGGAAGGTGTCGTCAATCTTGACCTGCTGGCGGACATATTCATAAACGGCGGCACTGCCCAGGTTCTTGCGGGTGATGAGGATGGGCTTGGGCGCGCCGGTCGTGCCGGAGGTGAAATAGAGGCCGCTGCCGCCTTCGTCGCTGACTTCGACCTCGACAGGTTTATCCGGGGAATCATGGAGAACGTCCTCGAGGTTGGTGGTGCCGGGAAGGGTGTTTTCTCCGGCGAAGATGTATTCCTGGATGGTGGTGAGGCGGGGGCGGGCGGCGGTGACGCGGTCGGTAAATTCCTCACCGAAAATCATGATCTTTGCCTCAGCAATACCGGCACAATACTCGAGGTCCAGGCTGGTAAAGCGGAAGTTGAGGGGGACCGCCCAGGCGCCGGTGCGGATGATGCCGAAATAGACTATCAACCAGTCGAGGGAATTCATCATCCAGGTTATCACGCGGTCGCCGCGGTGGACGCCGCGGGCGATGAGGGCGTTGGCGACGCGATTGACGCGGCCGTCGAATTCCTTCCAGGTAACCTCTTTACGGAGGCCGGTACCCGGCCGCAGTTCGACCAGGGCAGAACGGCCGGGGTAATTACGGGCATTCCGGGCCAGCATTTCTGAAATATTAATGTGACACCTCACACACACATAGTTAACAGCATGACAAAAAACGGGATAGTACCGCATAAAGGTACCGGAAAATAATGGTAAAGGCAATGGGGCAAGAAGTCAACCATAAAGGGACGGCAAATTTTAAAGCGAATGCATTATTTAAAATATCGAGGCTGAAAGAGGAAAGAAAAGGCACAAGAAGACATCTTGACGGGAGGGGACAAATGAAGTATCTTACGGTCATGTTTTTCCGGTAAAGTACATCCGGCCGGGCCGGAATGTAATTCCGGACAGATTCGTGTCCGGACCAGGGCGAAACTAGAGGGACGCCAGGCCGCCGTGGTACGGGTCTCCGGGTATTCCCTGTCCCAGCGACTGTTGTCATATCATTTTGTCTAACCGAGGGGGACTATTATGATCAAAGCTGGAAAGCTGGAAAAAATCGTGGGCGCGCGAAATGTCTGCCGCGATCAGGCCACCCTGGAAGCATACAGCCGGGACATGAGCTTTGTCAGCGGGGCCAGGCCGGAATGTATCGTCAAACCCGGGACGGCAGGAGAAGTCGGCCAAATTGTGAAGCTGGCCCGGGAGAGCCAAACACCGCTGGTGCCGGTAAGCTCGGGGCCGCCGCACTTCCGGGGAGATACGGTCCCGGGGACGGGAGGGGCGGTGGTGGTAGACCTCAGCGGGATGAAGAAGATCATCCACGTCAACCGGGAAGCACGGGCGTGCATGTTCGAACCGGGGGTGACCTTTGGCGAACTGATCCCGGCAGTAACGAAAGCCGGGCTGCGGCTGAATATGCCACTGCTGCCGCGGGCTGCGAAATCGGTCGTGGGCAGCCTGCTGGAGAGGGAACCGGTAGTGATGCCGCAGTACCACTGGGACATCGCCGATCCTTTGAACAACGTGGAGATATATTATGGCACGGGCGATATGTTCCGGACGGGGGCGGCGGCGGGGCCGGGTACGATCGAAGAGCAGTGGGCGGTAGGCGGAGCGCAGGTGGAGGCGGCGGGGCCGTCGACGGCAAGCTGGTACCGCATTATCCAGGGGGCGCAGGGCACGATGGGCATCGTTACCTGGGCATCAGCCCGCTGTGAAATATTACCCAAAGTGGAAGAAGCCTATTTCGTGGGCTCGGGGAGCCTGGAGAAAATCATCGACCTGGTACACTGGCTGGTGAGATTAAGGATCGCCAACGAGTGCTTCGTTTTAAATAACGTCAACCTGGCGGCGATGACCGCAGGTAAAGGCGCATACAGGCAGATCAAAGATGCGCTGCCGCCGTGGATATTGTTTTACAATGCGGCGGGATACGATTACCTGCCGGAGGAACGGGCGGCGGGGCAAGCGGCGGATGCCGCGGATGCCGCCCAGAAACTGGGGCTGGAGCCGATGAAGGTGCTGGGTGGGGTGGCGGCGGCCGACTTTCTGAAGATGGTGCAGCTGCCTTCGGCCGAACCCTATTGGAAGGTAAGGCAGAAAGGCGCTTGCGAAGATGTCATGTTCCTCACGATCCACGATAAAGTACCGGGCATCGTCAAGAAGATGAATAAAGAAGTGACCAAAGCCGGATACAATGCCCCGGAGATGGGGGTTTATATCCAACCGCTGGTACAGGGCTCGAACATCCATGCCGAGTTTAACCTGTTCTACGATAGGGCAGACCGGAAAGAAGCATCTACGGTAAGAGAACTGGCAGTAAATACCGTCGATCCGCTGATGGCCAAGGGGGCTTTCTTCTCCCGTCCTTACGGGGAAAGCACCAGCCTCATCATGAATAAAGATGCGGCGACGGCGGCGACGCTGCGTAAAGTGAAAGCGATACTGGACCCGGACAATATCATGAACCCCGGGAAACTGTGTTTATAACCGGGACGATGTCAAAGAGCCAAGGCGAGATAAGGTCAAGGAGAAGAAACAATGGCGCTAGAAGATTATAGAGGTGACATGGAGATATGCCGACGCTGCTCGGCCTGCAAGTTCATTCCCCTGGAGATGGTTACCGGGTACGACCATGTAAATGTCTGCCCCAGCATCGCCAGGTTTAATTTTCATACCTATTCTGGCGGGGGGAGGATGGCGTTCCAGGTGGCGGCACTGGAGGGGCGCGTCGATTACACGGACAAGCTCCTGGAAGTAGTGTATAACTGCCAGATGTGCGGAGCCTGCGACGTATCCTGCAAGTACGGCATGGACATGGATGTGATCGATGCCATCAACGAGTTCCGCATAAGGTGCGTGGAGGAGGGGCATACGCTGCCGGCATTGGACCGGGCCATCACCAGCCTGCAGAAGCAGAACACGATGATACCGGGGGCGAAAGCGAAGCGGAGCGATTGGGCGGTGGGGCTGGACATCAAGGATTTCACCAAAGAAAAGACCGAGGTGATTTACCATGTCGGCTGCCGGACCGCTTACAACAAGGACCTGTGGAAAGTAGCGCGGGCGACCGTTTCGGTGCTGCAGAAAGCCGGCGTAGATTTCGGCATCGGCTGGAATGACGAAGCTTGCTGTGGCGGGCGGGCTTACCAGATGGGATATAAAGACGACTATCTACGGCAGGCCAAACAGAATGCGGCGATGTTCCGTAAAGCCGGGGCGAAGACCATCGTGACCGGCTGTGCCGAGTGCTACCAGGCCTTCAAGGTACTGGGGGACAAGTTCGGGCTAATGAAGAATATCGAGATACTGCACACTTCGCAGTACTTCAACCGGCTGATCGAAAAGGGCAAACTCAAACTGAAAAAGAAGGTGGCGGCCAGCGTGACCTATCACGATCCCTGTTACCTGGGGCGGCTGGGCGAACCTTACATCCACTGGCAGGGGAAAGAGATACCGGGACACATCCGTATCTTCGACCCGCCCAAGGAATTCCGCCGCGGCAGCTACGGGGTATACCAGCCGCCGCGCGACGTGCTGGAGAGCATCCCGGAATTGAAGCTGGTGGAAATGGACCGGCGGAAAGAGTATGCCTGGTGCTGCGGAGCCGGGGGGGGGGTGACGGAGTCCAACCCGGACTACGAGCAGTGGACGGCACAGGAAAGGATCAAAGAAGCCGGAACAACCGGGGCCGAAGCGATCGTAACAGCTTGTCCCGGCTGTGAGAAGAGTTTTACCGAGGCCGTAAAAGCGAGCGGCAGCAGCCTTAAAGTTTACGATATCGCCGAACTGCTGGACAAAGCGGTATAGGAGGAGGCCGACGATGGCTTTGAAGAAAGAAGTATATAAAGTTCTGGAAGACGTAGTGGGGCCGGAGAATATCTCTGCAGACCCGGTGGTCATCGAATCATATCCCATGCCGATCCGGAAAGCGACACTGGCGGAAAAGGACCAGTATTTACCGCGTTTCGAAGCAATTACCCTGCCGGGGAGTACGAAAGAAGTCCAGCAGCTGGTGAAGCTGTGCAATAAATACAGGATACAGTACAAGGCTTCGAGCACGGGTTGGCTGTACTGCGACCCGACGGGGCCGGGCTGTATCAAGATAGACCTGCGGCGGATGAACCGCATCCTGGAAATCAATGAAAAAAGCATGTACGCGGTAGTAGAACCGTACGTGATTTATGCCCAGTTGCAGGGCGAATTAATGAAGCGCGGCTTCAACTGCAACGTAACCGGGGCAGGCTCGAACTGCTCGGCACTGCCGATCGCAGCCCATGTCAACCTGGGCCATGTCAGCCAGAGCCAGAGCTACGGCGAACGGAACCAGCTGGGGCTGGAGTGGGTGACGGGAGATGGAGAAATCGTGCGGATGGGGTCATTGGGCTCGCTGGGTGAATGGTTCAGCGGGGATGGCCCGGGGCCGTCGCTGCGGGGCATCATCCGGGGCAATACGGTACCGCTGGGGGGGTTGGGAGTATTCACGGCCGCGGCTCAGAAGATATATCACTGGGCAGGCCCGCCGACTTTCCCCATGGAAGGCATCTCGCCACGCTATGCACCGAGTTACATCCCGGAGCGGTTCATGTGCCGCTACCTGTCTTTTGCCGATATGACGAAGTTCATGGAAGCGGTACAGAAGATCGGCGAAAGTGAGATCGCCTTTGAAGTAATGGGCTTCAACACGGCGATGATCGCTTCCAACGCAGCCACGGATAACGAGGAAGACCTGCGGCTGTACCACGAAATGAATACTCAGGTACAGGGGCCGGGGTTCATCGTGGGCATCATGGGCAATTCCGACCGGGACTTCGAGTTCAAGAAGAAAGTCCTGGCGCAAATAATGGAAGAAACCGGGGCGTGGTCGCTGAAGATGATCGAAGACCCGGAGACAGGCCGCGGCTTTGTCTGGCGGTATATCAGGACGGTAGCTTCCATCAGGGAAACACAGCGGGCGACGGGGTTGTGCGGGGGGACGGTGGGGGGCACCGACCTGTTCCCATTGATGACCAAGTACATCCTGCATTCGGAGTATTTGAAGAAGCAGCTGGTGAAGGAAGGGATGCTGCTGGATGATGCCACTTATCCATTCGTGCAGTCGATCGAGAATGGGCATACCGGCCACGGTGAGATCCTCATCCGATATACACCGATGAGCCCGGACCACGTGGACAAGACACAGGGGTTGTTCGACCGGGAAGCCAACAAGCTGGCCATCGAAGGACATTTCGGCGTGCCGCAGCACGTCTGGAGCGATAAGTTGCACGATATGTACGGGCCGCATACCAACAACTACCACCTGTGGCTGAGGAAGATCAAGAAAACCTTCGACCCCAACCATGCGTCGGAGTCGAGCAACTATATCTCGGTTAAAGAATAAACCAGCAGAGGGACAGTTAGAAGGAGAAAGTGATGGATTTCGGTCTGAAAGGCAAGAAAGCAATCGTAACCGGGGCGGGCAGCCCGATCGGCTTCGGGAGAACGATCGCCCTGACCCTGGCAAAAGCCGGCTGCGATGTACTGGTGGCTGACATTGACCTGGAAGGAGCGAGGAATACCGCCAGAGAAATCGAAGCCCTGGGGCGGCAGGCGACCCCAGTCAGAGCCGATATCGCTAACAATATCGAAGTAAAAGCGATGGCTAAGGCTGCTTTAGACAAGTTCGGCCGGATCGATATCCTGGTGAATAATGCGGGGGCATGCACGCCGCCGAAACAGTTTTTGGAGATGACGGAAGCAGAATGCGACTCGGATATTAACATCAACCTCAAGGGGACGATGAACTGCACGCGGGCGGTACTGCCGCAGATGCTGAAGCAGAAATACGGGAAAATCGTGAACATCGCCTCGGGGGCGGCGATCGAGGGCGGGGCGATCACGCCGGTTTACGCCGCAGCAAAAGCCGGTGTAATGGCTTTTACGAAATCGATCGCTAAGGCCACGGCAGCGGAGGGGATCAACGTTAATGCGGTATCCCCCGGGCTGGCTAATACCGGCTTCGCCAAGCAGGCCCCGCCGGGGATGCTGGACAATTTCAAGAAGGGGATACCACTGGGCCGGTTAACCGAGCCGCAGGATATCGCCAACACCATCGCTTTCCTGGTATCGGACCTGTCGACGGACATCGAAGGGCAGATCATCACCGTCGACGGTGGAATGTTGATGTACTGATGACGGAAATCCAAATCTCTAAGCGCTAAATCCTAAGGAAATACAAAAAAAGCTAAATCCTAAACTCTATACTCCAGTTATTAGATACGGAAAAGTATAAACGAGCGAAGATGAAAGGCCAGGGAAAGGAGGCGAGTTATGTTATTCTCCAATAGAGCAGCAATCATCACGGGGGGAGCCCGGGGAATGGGCAGGGCAATCGCCCGGCGGTACTCCGCAGAGGGTTGTGCGGTAGCTATTGCTGATGTCCTCGACAACGATGCCAAAAATACGGTCGATGAGATTAACGGTAAAGGCGGCAAGGCCGTCTATTACCGGACCGATATAACGAAACTGGACCAGGTGAAAAGTACGGTGGCAAAAGCGATCGAAAAATTCGGCAAGGTGGATATCCTGGTGAATTGTGCCGGGATCGGGACCAAACCGACGACGCTGGCAGAGACGACGGAAGAGGAATGGGACAAGGTCTTTAATGTCAACTGCAAAGGCACCTTTTTCTTCATCCAGGCGGTCGCCCCGCATTTTCAAAAGAATAATTACGGGAAGATCGTGAATGTCGTCTCGGTGGCCGCTTTCGACTACGGTGGGGTCAACTTCCACTATTTTGCTTCCAAGGCAGCCCAGGCCTCGGTGGCGCGAACGGCAGCTGTAGCGCTGGCCCCGTACAACGTATGTGTAAATTCCATCCACCCGGGGATGGTATTGACAGATATGTCAGCGGTCTTTTCCGGGCCGGGAGTAAAAGATGTGGCGGCACACCAGCGGGAGATGGCGCAGTCGAACGTGCCTTTCAAACGGCTGGGCACGCCGGAAGACATCGCCGCGGCAGCCTTGTTTCTGGCTTCAGAGGAGTCATCTTACATCACGGGTGACAGCATCTGCGTCAGCGGCGGGTCGGGATTGTTCAAGCTGGGACCACCAATCTAAGAAAATTCGAAATCCAAATATCAGATTTCTAAACAATATCGAAATATAAAACACCAAAAACACAAAAGGAGGGCGGTAATAAAACCGCCCTTTTTCATACAGAAAAACTATACGAGAGACCAGTTTACGGTAAAAGATGAACAGTGTAAGATTATGAAACGATAATAACTACTTGATTAATAAGGATAGATACGATGTATTGTAAAAATTGCGGGAAAGAAATAGCTGCCGGGACTAATTACTGTCCATTTTGCGGGGCATCTCAGGGAAATATGGTTGCTGCGGCCGGCGGACGGTCGAAAATCGTGGCCGGGATACTGGGAATACTAGTAGGGGAGTTCGGAGTACACCGCTTCTACCTGGGATATATCGGCATTGGGATTATTCAGATAATCGTAACCATCGTAACCTTCGGTGTGGGTGGCCTGTGGGGATTTATTGAAGGTATCCTGTTGCTGGTGGGTACATTTGACCGGGATGCCGATGGAAAGCCGCTGACGGGTTAGCACAAATATAACGAAAATAGATAAAGCCGCCTCCCATGAGGCGGCTTTTTTAGCATCTAGATAATTAGCCCCAGAGGTCACGGGCGATATCATCAAGCCCAAGTTCCAGCAGCTTTTTTTTACTGGGTTTGGTAGTTTTGGGGTCCCAGTCCAGGGCACCCATATTCCAATAAATCTGGGCTTTCTGGTCAATAGTGACGCCGGCCAGCGGTCCCTCCTTCTGGGGTGGGTCGCCAACGATGCGGGGGTGGGGAGCCCATGAAAATTCACTAATACCCTCACGGAGATTGAAAGCGTGGCGGAGAGCACCGATCCTTTCCCCTGCCTGCAGGATCTCAGCTACGGAATAATTCAAGCCGGTAACGGCATTAATGAAATCAGTCAAACGGTCCGGCCCGGCGCCGAAACCAAAACCGATGGCGCACAAACCGCAAGCATTAACAACATGGCCGGTCAGGCCGTCGGGGCCGAAGCCCTGGGTGTGGCGGCCGGGGGTGGCGTCCATCTGATAACGGGCCCCGGCACTCATACTGCCGCCTAATTTAGGATCGTGCATACCCAATTCCTGACCACCGATGTGCACGGCGAATTTGTCCGAACCGCGGCCGATCCTGGCGGCAGCAGCTTTGACACCATCAGCCAGGAAATCACCCAGGCCTTCCCGCTTTGCCATTTTTTCAGTCATGGCAACCAGGGCATGGTGATTACCCCACCGTAACTCGATACCGTCAGTATCTTTCTTAGTGAGGATACCGTTCTCGAAGAGTTCAATGGCGAAGGCAACAGTACTACCGGCGGAGATAGTATCCAGGCCATAACTGTTACAGATGTAATTAACCATATTGATAGATTCAGTGTTACTATTTCCACAATTGGCGCCGAAAGAACCCTGGGTTTCGTATTCCGGGCGGCGGATACCGGCTGGGTATTTATACTCTGTGCCTTCCTTCATAATAGCTTTACAGGCGACCGGGCAATGCCAGCAGCCGCTCAGTTTCTGGACGCCCCGGGCGACCACTTCCGCTTTAAGACCTTCGACATCCGGGAGGTCGATAAAACCGACGCCGCCCCAGTTGCGGACGGGCGTGTCGCCACTATGAGCGGAATTGGCGGTTAATGCTGAAGTACCATATTTGTGCAAACCTTCCAGGTTCATGGGGCCGGGGGCGGAGAGCTCCTTGATATGTTGTTTACGGAGGCGTTCGACAGCTGTTTTATCCGCTACCGTTACTGCTTGGTTACCCCGGGCAACGATTGCCTTCAGTTTTTTCGAGCCCATCACGGCACCCAGGCCGGAACGTCCGGCGGCCGAGCCTTTATCGGTCATGATGGAAGCGATAAGCGACAGTTTTTCACCGGAAGGGCCGATACAGGAAACCCGGCTCTGTTTTCCGTACTCAGCTTCGAGTGTAGTCTCCGTTTCATAGGCATCTTTACCCCAGAGGTCACGGGCATCCTTTAGTTCAACTTTACCTTCGTCAATAAGAAGATAGACTGGTTTTTCAGAGATACCGGTGAAGAAAACACCGTCAAAACCGGAAAATTTCAGATAAGGGCCAAAGAAACCGCCGGAGTTAGCATCTCCCCAACCACCAGTCAAGGGTGATTTAGCGACAGCACAGTAACGGGCGGCAGCGGGGATAAGAGTCCCGGTAACCGGGCCGGTAATCAGGCCGAGAATATTGCCCAGCCCCAGGGGATCAGCGCCGGCTTTCATATGGTCATACAGCAGGCGGGAACCGAGGCCGTAGCCGCCGATGTATTTTCGGTAAAATGCGTCATCCGGTTGTTCAACCTGTATTTTACCTGAAGAAAGGTCGACCCACAGCAACTTTCCCATGTAACCTGAAATCATGGAATACTCCTTTTTCATGAAGTGAAACTAATCAATTGTTCTACAGGGATAATTACATAGACAAGCGAATATATGGCAATCATGTCACACACAATTCAAGTCTATAACCGGAATGAAGGCAAGTCAAGGCAATGAATGTTGATTAGCGTAAGTAATAAGAAATTTGCCGTACCGGTTAAGCGTGTCTATAATATCGGGCATATGAAAGCGGAACGTTATATTGAATATGATCCCTTCGCCTGGCTCTACAACAAACACTGGGGTTATACGTTTACACCAATTGCCATGGCGGCCATTGAAAAACTGGTTATCCCTAATCTTTCACCGGAAGCAGAGGTTCTTGACCTGTGCTGCGGCACTGGGCAGATGACGGGGATGCTACAACAGCGGGGCTACCGGGTAACCGGGATCGACGGCTCAGAGAAGATGCTGTCTTATGCCAGAGAGAACGCCCCGGGAGTAATCTTTAAAGTCGACGATGCGCGGTTTTTCATGACCGAAACCCATTTTGATGCGGTGGTATGTGTATTCGACAGCTTGAACCATATCATGTCGATCGAAGATTTGGGGGAGGTTTTCAAGTCGGTTTACCGGGCGCTTAAAGCCGGCGGCGTATTTGTTTTCGATATGAACCTGGAAGCAGGGTATAAGGAAAGGTGGAACGGGATATACGGGATCATTGAGGATGACCATGTTTGTATAATCCGTAACAGTTATGATGCAGAATACCGGACCGGGCGGTTCGAGGCGACGCTTTTTCGGATGGAACAAGGCTGGCAGCGGAATGATTTTACCTTAACACAGCGGTCTTATCCGGAATGGGAGATAATAAACAGTCTGTCCGAAGCTGGTTTCAGTGCTAACGAGGCGTATGAATTTTCCCTGGAACAGGGATTATCCGAGCTGGCTCCCGGCTCGCAGCGCGGTTTTTTCAGGTGTATAAAACAAACTGAAATGGGGTAAAGGCAAAATAATTACCCGACATCAGTAATAGGCTTTCAGTAAACACTGGCCAGGAATAACAGCGCCGTCCGGACTTTTCTAGCACTCTTAAGGAATTCCGCTAAATGATCAAATCTTTGTCTTACTGGTGTTGTCATAAGTAACAGTACCATAATCTCATCCATACCATACGAATGAGCTATTCCGGCTTGACAGAGCCTGTGCCAGTATGGAATCGTGGGCTATAGAGTATTTACCATATTGGTGCTGGTTGGAGCGATCCTGGCAGCGACATTCTCATCCGTAAACACACTAGTAGACCGGGATCCGAATACCGCTGGCAGCAAGGAAACAGCTTCGGAAAATGCCTGGGAAAACGGAACAACCGCATCCATTTCATCAACTTTTAACGATCCTTTGTATAAAGAACAATGGGCGTTAAGTCAGATCAATCTGTCGCAGGATGATACTGGCAAGGGTGGCAAAGGGGTGGTGGTCGCAATCCTTGATACAGGCATCGATGCCGGCCATGAAGAGTTAACCGGGAGAGTAAAAGACGAGGTTAATTTCACGGACAGCTTCGGGACTGATGATGTAAACGGCCATGGTACCAGTGTCGCGGGAATCATTGCCGCCACGCGGAACAACGGGAAGGGGATTGCTGGCATAGCCCCGGAAGTAGATTTATTGAATGTAAAAGTAGCCGACGACCATGGCTTGTGCCAGGCGGAAGATGTGGCAAAAGGCGTATTATGGGCAGTGAACCGGGGAGCGGATATCATCAATATCAGCTTGCAGATAAAAGAACCTTCGAGTCAGCTTGAAAAGGCGATTGAATATGCATGGGACCAGGGGGCGGTAATCGTCGCTGCAGCGGGGAATAATGCCGGTGCTACAGTAGTATATCCGGCATGCAATGAGGATGTCATCGCGGTCACAGCACTCGACCAGGATAATCAACGCGCAGTACTGGCCAATTACGGGGATTGGGTGGATGCGGCGGCACCTGGCTTAGAGATAGTTACCACGGCGCCGGGAGATGATTATAGTCTTGAGACAGGCACATCTTTTGCCGCCGCCCATGTCAGCGGACTGGCAGCCTTGTTGTTTAACACAGTACTGGATTTTAACGAAAACGGACAGATGAACGATGAGGTCAGATATTACCTGGAAGAATACTGCCGGGCAATCGATGAAGCCGGTACCGGAAAAGGTATAATAAACGCAGCGGCATCCCTGGCTGCAATATATACCGTTAAACATTAACCCCTTTCCCCAAAACGCATCTTACTCCTTTCTTGGCGAGTCATGCCCTTCCATAGTAATGCTTTTTGTTTTTAGTAATAACCAGCTGGACGTGTTAGGATATGAAATCAATAAAAACAAAGGTAATCAATTATGGTTAAACAGGAATTGTTCGATGAATGGCCGGAAAAATACGAAAGCTGGTTCCGGACTCCGGTCGGGGAATTGGTCAGAAAGGTTGAAGGTCAACTTATCGCCGAGATGTTGATGCCGAAACACGCGGAAACGATAATTGACGTGGGGTGTGGTACAGGTATCTTTACCATTGATTTCCTGGCAGCGGGGTGCCAGGTGGTGGGGCTGGATATTTCACGCCCGATGCTGGCGATGGCTGTTCGAAAGGCCGCAGGGCAATCGTTTTCGGCGGTAGAGGGAGATATGCGGCAACTGCCTTTTAAGGATGGAGTTTTCGATAAAGCGGTGTCGGTCACGGCATTGGAGTTTATTACCGAAGCAAAAGAAGCTATCGATGAATTATTCCGGATAACGCGGCCGGGAGGGGTGGTGGTGGTGGCAACCTTGAATAGTTTAAGCCCGTGGGCACAAAGGCGGCAGGTAAAAACTCATAGAGGTCAGCGTCATATCCTGGAGAATGCTTTTTACCGGAGTGGGCAGGAACTGCTGGCTTTCTCAGCCCTTCCCGGTATAACCAGGAGTGTGGTGCACTTCAGTAAGGATGACGAAGCATCTGCGGCGGTAGAGGTGGAGAGGAAGGGAAGAGAACAACATCTGGAGACCGGGGCTTTTGTGGCGGCCAGGTGGGAGAAATAACATCCGCTGAAAGGTAGAAGCCTAACCAAACCGTGGTTATTTCGTTAATAATAACAGTTAAGGTTTAAAAGCGATATTTTCATAATCGTGAAAAGGGAATAATGAGAAATTGTATTATATTCAATCGAAGTTATGTTGATTTCGCCCAATATTATTTGAGATTGACAGGTCGTAATTCACAGGACTATTATTTAAACGCTATTACAGGTTGTCACAAAGTCTATTGAATGGGGGTAAATAAGATGCGAACAAGGTTCCTCCGTATATTAGGTATCGCCGTGACAATGGCATTGATTATAGGGCTATTAACGGTAATATCTGTCTAC
>JAEAME010001001.1_pt1 | contig 22792 bp, 20 predicted proteins | sample 8958731 | NCBI WGS metagenome assembly JAEAME01 (sample SAMN16933194, study PRJNA681113) | bioreactor sludge metagenome | isolation source: anerobic bioreactor sludge (Control) | place: India:Bengaluru | collected 2018-10-24 | reverse complement strand
TGCTGAATCCGAATCCAGTGTCGGTGATATTAATTGCCCGGAGTACCTCCCCGGAATAGGCACGGAACCCGCTCTGAGCATCTGTGAGCTTCTCCCTATGACCCACGTTATACATCCACGTTATTGCATCTATTCCCAATTTTCGGTAGCGGGGGACTTCGGCGGCGCATAGAAACCGGGAACCTATAACCAGGTCGGCCTCCCCCTTCTGCACCGGACCGACCACTACGGGGGTCTCGTCCGCATCGTGCTGCCCGTCGCCGTCCAGCGTCACCACGATATCGGCCCCTTGCTTAAGGGCGGCCAGGAAGCCGGTGCGCGTGGCGGCGCCGGCACCTCGGCGCTTATCGTGCCTGATGACCTCCGCGCCCGCCCTGCCGGCAACCTCCGAGGTGTTGTCGCTGGAGCCGTCGTCTACGACCAGGACGCGATCGACGTGTTTAACGGCCTTGCCGACAACGTCACCTATATATGCCGCCTCATTCAGGCAGGGGATGACGGCGATGATTCTCATTCGATATTACCTGACGGTCACCGATTTGGCGAGGTTGCGCGGCATGTCCGGATTGTGGCCGCGCCTGGTGGCCATGTGGTAGGCCAGTAGCTGCAGCGGCACGACGGAGACCATGGGATAGAGCAGGTCGTGCACCCTGGGTATCTTGATCCAGTGATCGTAAACCTCGTTATCGACATCGGAAACGGCGATTATTTTGGCGCCCCTGGCTTTGGCCTCGATGGCGTTGCCCAGCGTTTCCTTGTAGGTGAAGTCCCCGGGACATATCACCAGCACGGGCGTTCCCTCTTCGATCAGGGAGAGCGTGCCGTGTTTCAGCTCGCCGGCGGGCATGCCCTCGGCATGTATGTAGGATATCTCCTTCAACTTGAGTGCACCTTCCGAGGCGATGGCGAAGTTGATGCCGCGCGCTATGTAATAGAAATCGTTTTTGTCATGGTATTTCCGCGTTATTTCGTCGATCATGCCGTTGTTCCAGTCGATGGCCCGGGCGACCTGGCGGCTGACCTTGCGGATATTGTCCACCGCCATATCGAACGAGTGCACCATGGAGAAGGCCAGCAGGTAGAAGAGGGCCAGCTGGTTGAGGAAGGACTTGGTGGCGGCCACGCCGATCTCGGGGCCGCAGTTAAGGTAGAGCACGTTGTGGCTGAGCTCGCCCAGCAGGGACTGCGGCCGGTTGATGATGGAGACGATTTTGGCGCCGGCCTTGCGGGCCAGCTCCACGCCGTCGATCACGTCCAGCGTCTCGCCGCTCTGAGATATGGCCAGCACCAGCGTGTTTCTGCCCACCGACTCGGCGAAATACTGGAACTCGGAGGCCATGACCACCTCGCAGAACTTCTTGCCCACGCTGGAGAAGAGGTAGCGTCCCACCAGCGCGGCGTAACGCGAGGAGCCGCAGGCAGTGACAACGATCTGGTCGGCCCTCAACACGTCCAGCGCCACGGAGGTGAAGACGTCCTTGTCCTGGTGCGTGGCATTGATCAGCGTATCGGGCTGCTGCATGATCTCTTTGAGCATGAAGTAGTCGTAGCCTTCCTTGTTGTTGTCGTTCCAGACCGCGTCGGGCTTGGATGCCTTCTTGCCGATGGGACGTCCGGTGGAGTCGAAGAAAACCGTTTTATCAGCGGTCAGCACCGCGATCTCGCCCTCGCCCAGCATATAGAGCAGGTCAATCTGTCCGGCCAGGGCCAGAGAGTCGCTGGCTGCGAATGACCTGTTCTTGCCCACGCCCACCACCAGCGGGCTGCCGCGGCGCGTGCCCACGATCTTTCCCGGTTCGCCGGTGCAGATGGCCAGAAAGGCGTACGAGCCCTCCAGCCTGGGCGCCACGGCCATGACCGCCTCCTCCAGGGAGCGGCCGCGCTTCATCTCATCCTCCAGCATATGGGGGATGACCTCGGTATCGGTCTCGGAGAGAAAGCGGTGCTTGCGCTTGATCAGGTCTTTGCGCAGCTCCTGGTAGTTGTCGACGATGCCGTTGTGGATCACGGCGATCTCATTGGCGCAGTCGCAGTGGGGATGCGTGTTGACCTGCGTAACGCCGCCGTGCGTGGCCCAGCGGGTATGCCCGATGCCCAGGCTGCCCGGCATCTTATCCAGTTTGTATTTACGGTTGACATCCTCCAGCTTGCCCACGCCCTTCTTCACCAGCAGATTGCCGTCGGAGATCATGGCCATGCCCGAGGAGTCGTAGCCGCGGTACTCCATGCGCTTGAGGTCTTCAAAAATAACCCGGGCGGCCTGGCCGTTCTTGCTGCAATAGCCGATGATACCGCACATATTCTCAGTTCTCCGTCACTTTAATGATCAACACCAGCGGGTCCTTGATACGCGGCGAAGCGCCATTATCCATAAACAGATAGAAATTCACCTTCTGTGCGTCTCCGGCAGGGTTGAGCGTGAATTCCACCGGCTGCTCCCATTTCCGGCAGTTATCAAGTTTGCCCACTTTTATGGACTTGATTATAGCATCATTTTGGCTGATTTGAACTGTATAATCGCAGGGTCTTCCTTCATGGTTGACCACGCCTACGATCACGCTGACGGGTTGACCGGCAACCGCCTGATCGGGATAGCCGGCGGCGCGGCCTTCCCGGCCCAGCAGGTAGAACTCGCTGAAGCTCTCGGAGGGCTGGGTGGTGACCGCCAGGTACACGATCGCCGCGATAGATATGACTATGGCGGCTATCAGGATGCCGGCGATTGTTTTTTGGGACGTGGCCATTGTCTTTTGAACGCTGAATTGTACGTATTCCACGATGAGCTTGTCAATCCCCGGACCACCCCGAGATGAGCGCCTGCCAAAAAGATTGTTGTAGCTATGTCCGTTGACCTGCAGTTAATAATCTAATAATATATACTCTTAATACTGGCGAAATATATTACAATAATGCGCATATATAAATATATCTGGAAGCGTCTATTTTGTTAATCATCGCCTGTATCAAGCAGGTCCCCGACACCACTCAGGTTAAGATCGATCCTGATACCGGTACGCTTATTCGCGAGGGTGTCCCCTCCATCATCAATCCTTTTGATGCGCACGCCCTCGAGGAGGCTTTGCGGCTCAAAGCAAAGTACGGGTTCAAAGTGGTGGCGCTTTCCATGGGGCCGCCCGGGGTGGAGATGACGCTGCGCAAGGCCCTGGCCGTGGGCGCCGACGACGTGGTGCTGTTGAGCGACCGGGCTTTCGGCGGCGCCGATACGCTGGCTACAAGCATGGTTTTGACCTCCGCTATCTGCAGGCTGGCTGAAGAGGATGACCTTGCCATGGTGCTATGCGGCAAGCAGACGATTGATGGAGATACGGCCCAGGTTGGGCCGGGCATTGCCACGCGTCTCAAATGCGCCCAGCTTACTTCGGTCGATCGCATCGAGAGCGTCGACATAGAACATAAAAGGATCAGGGTGCGCTGCAAGTTCGAGGACAGATACGAGGTGCTGGATTCCAGGCTGCCGGCCATGATAGCGGTGCTGCGCGAGATCAACCGTCCGCGCTACCCGACGGTGCCCATGCGGTTGATGGCGCAGGATGCCGAGATCAAGATCTGGGATAACAGCGTACTCAAATTGAGCGAGGATGTCATCGGTCTCAAAGGTTCGGCCACCTCCGTGCGCAGGATTTTTTCACCCGACAGGCCGCCGGGCCAGATTCTGGGCGGGGAGTCCATAACCGATCCTGACGAGGCGGCCCGCATATTGCTGGAAAAGATGGTCACTCGAAACTTGATCTCAACCCAATAAGGCGAGTCTGGTAACTGGAACAGGAAAGATATGGCGGAAGAAAAGAAGATAAGGAAACCGCTGGGCGTGGCCAGGCGGATAGAGGGCAAATGCATATCCTGCGGCGCACGCTGCATGACCGTATGCCCCAGGCACGCCATAGGCATCACAGACCAGGGCGTACCGCTTATCGATACTGCGAAATGCACCGGCTGCCGCAGGTGCATAAAGATCTGCCCGGCGGAGGCTATAGAGGTATATTACACACCGGAGCAACTGAAGTTGCTGGAAGTGCTGGCTGCCGAGGGGCAAAAAACGGATTTTCAGGAGGGCGATGAGGACGAGGTGGCGGCCGGCAACGGCCAGTACAGGGGTGTCTGGGTCTTCGTCGAGCAGACGGACGGCATTCCGGCGACGGTCTCGTGGGAACTGCTGAGCGTCGGACAGACACTGGCCAGACAGCTCGCAGTTGAGCTGTGCGCCGTCGTCATCGGTGAAAAAGTGGAGGGCATCTGCAAAGAAGCCTTTGCTTACGGCGCTAGCAAAGTATATCTGATGGACGGAGCGATTTACCGCTATTACCGCACCGAGCCGTATTTCAAGGCGCTCTGCTATCTGGCAAGGCGGTATCGTCCGGAGATCATACTGATCGGCGCTACCGGCGTGGGCAGGGACCTGGCGGGGGCGGTTGCCACCGAGCTGCTGACGGGGTTGACGGCCGACTGCACCGGGCTTTCTGTGGATGAGGAAAGGCGGCTGTTGATGCAGACGCGGCCGGCTTTCGGCGGCAACATCATGGCGACCATCGTTACCGAGAAGTCCTGGCCACAGATGGCCACCGTCAGGCCGCACACCATGCATATGCATGAGAAGGACAATTCCCGCAGCGGCGAGATCGTGCGGGAGTGGATGGATATCAATGAGGACGATGTAGCCACCAAGGTGATCGAGATCATCGACCGCCGGACGGGCAACGAGGTTGACATAACGGCTGCCGATATAATCGTATCCGGGGGCAGGGGTATGCAGTCGGCCGAGAATTTCCGCCTGCTGCATGAGCTGGCCGAGGAACTGGGCGGCGTGGTGGCCTGTTCGCGCAGCGCGGTGGATGCCGGCTGGATGCCGTCCGAGCGCCAGGTAGGGCAAACAGGCAAGACCGTCCGCCCCAAGATCTATATCGCCTGCGGCATCAGCGGGGCCATCCAGCATATCGTGGGGATGCAAAACTCGGATATCATCATCGCCATCAACCGCGACAGGAGCGCCCCCATCTTTGAAGTGGCCCACTACGGCCTGGTGGGAGACCTGTGCAGGATAGTCCCCTCGCTGACGCGGCAGATAAAAGCACTGAGGGCGAACAGTAAAAGCTGAGCAGGTAGGATTAAGAAGGAGAAGTAAATGCAGGTCCAGGTGATGATATTTGCTGCGGTGTTCGCTACCGCCGTCATTTTCTTTATCTGGAGCTGCTGGTACAGGTTCAGGCTGGTGGCGCTGGGGCGGGCCGACAACCGCTTCAATCATATCGGACGGCGAATCTGGAACATGCTGGTATATGCCTTCGGGCAGAAGCGCGTTCTGACCGGCGCATATCCTTTCGGGTTGAACCACGTGGTCTTCTTCTGGTGCTTTATCATACTGCTGATAGCCAATGCCGTATTTTTGCTGGGGGGACTGTTCCCGGATTATATATCTCTGTCGCTGCTGCCCGACGTCCCGGCTTATACACTGGCCTTTATTTTCGATGTAGTCTCGCTGCTGGCTCTGCTGGCTGTCCTGATTGCCATGGGAAGGAGATTGTTTTTCCCCCCGCGCTACATAGACGCCCGTTCGGCGGACGCCTTCGTCATACTGGGACTGGTGGCGGTCCTTATGCTGGCCTACTTCGGCCTCAACGGCAGCGAGATCGCACTGGGGGGCAGTGAGGCAGCCGGCTTCATGCCCATCTCCGGCCTGGTGGGCGGCGCGCTTTTCGCATCCATCCCGGCTGCGGTACTACTGACCATGGCCGTTGTTTTCTGGTGGGTGCACGCAGTTGCGCTGCTGGGATTCCTCGATTACCTGCCTTACAGCAAACACATGCATATACTGACCTCCATACCCAACTGCTTTTTCTCCAATGCCGGGACGGTAAACACGATAGATCCGGAGATTTACGGCGTGGGTCGCAGCTATGGCGTCGACCGCGTGGACCGGTTCCGCTGGAAGGACCTGTTCGACGCATATTCCTGCACCGAGTGTGGACGCTGCAACGACAACTGTCCGGCCACCAGCACGGGGAAGACGCTCAATCCGCGCCTGGTTATCCACGATATAAAAATCAATTTGCTGCATAACGGTCCGGCGCTGGAAAAAGGCAGGGCGCCCGGCCTGCCACTCATAGGGCAGGGCTGCGAGGGCAGCATCGGGCCGGAGGCCATCTGGGACTGCACCACCTGCGGCGCCTGCATGCAGGTTTGCCCGGTCTTCATAGAGCACGTGCCCAAGCTTATTTACCTGAGGCGGAGCCTGGTGGAGATGCAGGCCAGCTTCCCGGAAGAGCTGATCTCGCTCTTCGAGAATATGGAGAACCGCAGCAACCCCTGGGGCATTATTCCGGCCGAAAGAGGAAAATGGGCCGCGGACATGAATGCGCCCCATTACGAGAAGGGCGTTACCGAGTATCTCTTTTACGCAGGCTGCGCCGGATCTTTCGATACCCGCAACAAGCGCAATACCGTCGCCATAGCCAATATCCTGAATGCCGCCGGCGTATCCTGGGGCATACTGGGACGTGACGAAAAGTGCTGCGGCGACAGCCTGCGGCGGCTGGGCAACGAGTATGTTTTCGACCAGATGGCGAAGGAGAACGTGCGCCGGTTCAGCGAGCTGGGCGTAAAGAAAATAATCGCGCAGTGCCCCCATTGCTGCAACACACTGAAAAACGACTATTCGCGCTTCGGTGCCGATTTCCAGGTGCTGCACCACAGCGAACTGATCAAACAGCTGGCCTGCGCCGGCAAGTTGAAGCTGAACAAAACGGTGGATGTGGGGAAGGTGGTATTTCACGACTCCTGTTACCTGGGACGCTACAACTCCGTCTTCGACCAGCCGCGGGAGCTGATAACGAAGGCCACCGGACGGCCTCCCGTCGAGCTGGAGCGCAACCGCGAGAGGTCGTTCTGCTGCGGGGCAGGCGGCGGACGCATGTGGATGGAGGAGAATACGGGAAAGCGCATCAATATCGAGCGGGTCAGTGAAGCGCTCAAGCAGGAGCCCGACACGATCTGCGTGGCCTGCCCTTATTGCGTCACCATGATGGAGGACGGCCTGGGCGACCTCAAGGCGGGCGATAAGGTGCGCGTGCTGGAACTATCCGAGATCGTCGAGATGACGCTTTAAATAATGAGCATGGCGTCGCCGAAGCTGTAGAACCTGTAGCCTTCTTTTTTGGCTTCCTCATAGCATTGCAGTGTGAACTCGCGCCCGGCGAAGGCCGCGACCATCATCAGCAGGGTGGAGCGCGGCAGGTGGAAGTTGGTTACCAGGGCGTCCGTGACCTGGAATTTGTAGCCGGGCAGTATGAAAAGTCCCACCTGTCCCTCGAATGGCTCGGTTCGTCCGCCCTGCGAGGCGGCCTCCATCAGCCGCACCGAGGTGGTGCCCACGACAATGACGCGCTTGCCGCGGCTGCGGGTGTCGTTTGCCAGTCCGGCCGTCTCGCGGCCGACGGCGCCGTACTCGGTATGTATATGGTGCCGGGAGGGGTCCTCCACGCGCACGGGCTGAAAGGTGTCCAGCCCCACGTGCAGCGTGACGAAGGCGGTGTTGATCTTTTTACGCTTGAGTTCGTCCAACAGCCCGGGGGTGAAGTGCAGGCCGGCGGTGGGCGCAGCCGCGCTGCCCCTGAATTTCGAGTACACGGTCTGGTAGCGCTCGTCGTCCCTCAGCCTGGCGTGTATGTAGGGGGGCAGCGGCATGCTGCCGTAGCCGTCCGGCGTGGAAGTTCCGGTTAAACTCACGGTGCGTATACCGCCCTCGCCGGTACTGAGTATGGTGACCGTCAGGTCCCCTTCGGCTCCCGGTTTCAATGCGGGCACGATTACCCTGGCGCCGGGCAGCAGTCGTCTTCCCGGTCGAACCAGCGCCTCCCAGCTGCCGTCCTCCATCCGTTTGAGCAGCAGCACCTCGGCCCGGCGCGCGCTGCCTTCTATTGTGCCGTTGAGGCGGGCCGGTATCACGCGCGAGTCGTTCATTACCAGCGTATCGCCCGGATTTAAATAGCCGCCTATCTCGTGAAAACGGCGGTGCTGGATGCTGCGGCTGCGGCGGTCGACCACCATCAGGCGCGAACCATCGCGCGGCTCTATGGGATGCTGGGCGATGAACGAGGGAGGCAGGTCGTATTCGAAATCTGACAGCCTCATAGGTTAGAACAGGCCGTGCACCCTGCCTGTGAGCGGGTCGATGTCGATGCGGCGGAAGGCGGGGTTGGAGCCCGTGCCGGGCATCAGGTTGACCTCGCCTGCGAAGAAACAGAGGAACCTGGCGCCGGAGTAGATGATGATATCGCGTATGGGCAGGATCCATCCTTTGGGAACGCCCTTGAGGGCGGGATCGTGGCTGAGGCTGAGGGGGGTCTTGACCATGATGGTGGCGTAGTCGTCGAACTCCGGATCGTCCTCCAGCATCCTGGCCCTGGCCTCGGCCGCGTGCGACCAGGATACGCCCGCTGCGCCGTAGATCTCGCGCGCAATGGTCTCCACGCGGTCGCGTATCTTCATCTCGGGCGGGTAGAGGAACTTGAACTCGTTGTCGTCATTGCAGGCGTCCTTGACCACGTCCGCCAGCTCCAGTGCGCCCTCGCCGCCGAACTCCCAGTGCCGCGACGCGGCGCAGCGCGCGCCCGCCTGCTCGGCGGCGCGCTGGACCATTTTGATCTCGGCCTCCGTGTCGGTGTGGAAGACGTTGATGCAGACCACCGGCTTGACGCCGGCCTCCTTGATGATATTGATATGGTGCAGCATGTTGGGCAGGCCCTTCTCCACCAGCTCCAGGTCCTCGCGCGTGTATTCATCCGGTATCTTGATGCCCGGCACCACGGTGGGGCCGCCGCCGTGCATTTTCATGGCGCGCACAGTGACCACCAGCACCGAGCAGTTGGGCTTTAGGTCGCTCAGGCGGCATTTGACGTTGCAGAACTTCTCAAATCCGATATCGGCGGCGAAGCCGCTCTCGGTCACGTGGTAATCGAACAGCTTGAGGCCCAGCTTGTCGGCGATGATGGACGACTGGCCCAGGGATATGTTGGCGAAGGGACCGGTGTGCACCATCAGCGGCTGGTACTCGGCCGTGCAGCACAGCGTGGGATTGATGGTGTTGCGCATCAGCGCCGTCATGGCGCCGCCCACCTGCAGGTCGCCGGTGGTGACCGGGTCGCCGTGCTTGTTGTAGGCCACGGTGATCCTGTCCATGCGGTGGCGCAGGTCGCCCAGGTCGTGGACGATGGCCAGCAGCGCCATCAGCTCGGAGCTGACGGCTATCTGGAACTTGGACTGCATGGTGAAGCCGTCCATCTTGCCGCCGATGCCGACGATGATATTGCGCAGGCTCTGCGCGCAGAAGTCCATCACCCAGCCCATCTCGATGCGCGTGGGATCGATCTCCAGGCGCTTCATATTGGAGAGGGTCTGCAGCTTGCGGTCGTCGTAGTTGCGCTCGTGCTGCATGCGCGCGGTGAGCGCCACCATGGCCAGGTTGTGCGCATTGGTAATATCGTTGATGTCGCCGGTAAGGCCCATGGAGAACTCGGTCATGGGTATGAGCAGGGCGTTGCCGCCGCCCGCCGCGGTGCCCTTGATGTTCATGGTGGGTCCGCCCGAGGGCTGCCTGATGCAGCCGCCCACGTTGAGTCCCCGTCTGCCCATGCCCTCCAGCAGTCCGCAGGTGGTGGTGCTCTTGCCCTCGCCCAGCGGCGTGGGCGTCATGCCCGTCACCTGTATATATTTGCCGTCCGGCTTGTCCTTGAGCCTGCGCATGATTTTCATGTAGTCGAGCCTGGCGACCTTACCGTAAGGGATGAGTTCGTCCTTCTTCAGGTCGAGCTTTTTGGGCCAGTCGGCTGGCTGAGGCATGTTCTTCTCAGCCTCCTCGGCGATCTGCCAGTCGCTCATCTTCAGCGGATCGTACGGCATGGTATTAAATCTCCCTTAAGTCCTTTTGCCCTCGGCGGCCTCGATGGTGTTCTGCAGCAGCATGGTCACGGTCATGGGTCCCACACCGCCCGGCACCGGCGTGATGGCCGACGCCTTTTCCCTGACCGCCTCGAAGTCAACGTCGCCCGTCAGGCGGTAGCCCTTCTCCTTGCTCGAATCGGGCACCCGGTTGACGCCCACGTCTATCACGATAGCGCCCTCCTTTACCATATCCGCCGTGATGCAGCCCGGTTTGCCCATGGCGGCCACCAGAATATCGGCCTGCCGTGTGAAGCTGGCCATGTGCTCGGTGGCGGTATGCACCACGGTGACCGTGGCGTTGGCGCCCTTCTTCTTCTGCAGCAGTATGGCGGCCAGCGGCTTGCCCACCAGGTTGCTGCGTCCGCAGATGACCACGTGCTTCCCGACGGGATCGTGGCCGGTGCGCATCAGCATCTGCTGAATGCCGTGGGGCGTGCAGGGCAGGAAGCACGGCTCCCCGCGCAGCAGCCTTCCTAAATTGACCGGGTGAAAGCCGTCCACGTCCTTATCGGGCGACATATGGTACAGCACCTTCTCGGTATCGATGTGCGCGGGCAGCGGCACCTGCACCAGTATGCCGTCCACGTTTTTGTCGGCGTTGAGCTTATCCAGCAGCGCGATCAACTTCTGCTCGGTGGTATCGGCGGGCAGGTGCGTGGTGTTCTCCTTGATGCCCACCTCGGCCGAGCCCTTCTCCTTGGACCTGATGTAGGAGACGGAGGCCGGGTCGTCGCCGACAAGTATCACCTCGAGGCGCGGCACGATGCCGCGCGAGGCCAGTGCGGCCGCGCGTGCCTTGAGTTCGGTGCGGATGGAGGCCGAGACCTCCAGGCCGCTGATAAGCACGGCTGTCATTTCTGCAAACGCTCCCTTTCGCGAAGCATAATTATACAGATTATGAAAGTAGGGGACAAAACGGTGTACAGCTTAAATCCCTTTATAGGTGTCTTCCGCGCGGCGGGTAATGCGTACGATAATAACGTTTTTATGATCGTCATCTATGGCATAGATGACTCTCAGGCTTCCACTGCGAATGCGCCACAGGCCGCTGTCGAACAGCTTCTTGACGCGTGAGGGACGTGGATTTGTCTCAAGGCCGGATAGCACTCTGGCTATGCGGGCATAGTCGGTTCGGTCGAATGCATCCAGTTCCTTCTGTGCGGATTGTCTGAGCAGGACCTCATACCCCATTATCCCGACCCGTCTTCCGTCTGCGCTGTTTATACTGCTTCCAGCTGATGGTGCCCTTCTCGTCGGCGAGGGCTTTTAGTCCCAGTGCAACATCCTCCCTGTCTTCGATTACCTCAAGCGCGGCATCACGGATGAGGCTGGCCATGGAAGTCCGCTGCTCATAGGCCAGCCGGCGCAGGCTCTCATGTTGATCCTCGGTCAGGAAAACGGTGGTGCGTTTCAATCTGTTGCTCATACTGTTCCACCTCTGGCAACATATATATGTTTATATGTCTATATTTTACAGCAGGCGTCCATTATTTGCCATGTTTTGCAGGGGTATCCGCAATGACGATTTATCGCGGGCGGGTTTGAAAACCCGCCCCTACGTTTTGAGAATCTGCCTGACCAGCTTCGCTGCTTTAGGCACGGCTTTGGACACCTTGTCCGAAAGCTGCTGCGAGAACTCGTAGACGGGCGGTATCTCCACGGCCACGATGTCGATTTTTTTAGGTAGGCTGAGCTTCATGGTGGCGCCCAGGTGAAGCGCGGTGGGCAGGTCGGTGTCGTGGGGCGAGATGGTGTGCTTGCTGGGCCTGAAGTTGTCCAGTCCCAGTCGGTAGACCTGGCCGGGTTTGCCGCCCTCGGTCATGATGGCGTCCACGATCACCACGCGGTCGTAGTCGACCACGTAGTCGAGCAGGGCGAATCCCGAGGCGTCCACGCACTCGAAGGTGATGTCGCCGGGGGGAGGGTCGGACTGCAGGGCCTCGACCACGTGGAAGCCCACGCCGTCGTCGCCCAGTATGGGGTTGCCGATACCCAGCACCAGGGTCTTCATGCGGCGGCTTTCTGCGCGGGCTCGGTAGCGGCAGGCGCCTTACCGCTGAAGTAGGGGTTGAGCAGTTTGCGCGGCGAGACGATGTTGCCGTCCAGCGCGGCCTGCTTGAAGTCGAGCCCCAGCGCCACGGCGATGAACTGCGGCAGCGCCAGCACGGGCAGGTTGAAATGCGCCTTATATTTGCTGTTGACCGCGCCCTGATAGGCGTCCAGCGCGGTGTGGCAGAGCGGGCAGGTGGTTGACATAATAGCCTGCGCGCCGTTGTCGGCGGCGTTCTGCAGCAGGCGGTGGATGAGGTCCAGCGCCATGTCGGTCTCGGAGATGACCAGCGAGCTGCCGCAGCAGCGTGCCTTGAGCGGGTAGTTGACCGGCTCGGCACCCATGGCCTTAGCCATCTGGTCCAGCCAGTCGGGATACTCGCGGTCGTCGTAGCCGTACTCGGGGCGCACCTGCTGGCAGCCGTGATAGCAGGCTACCTTGAGCCCGGTCAGCGGCCTTTTTACTTTGGAGGCCAGCGCCTCCAGTCCCACGTCGTTGTAGATCACTTCCACGATGTGGCGCACCTTGACGGTGCCGTTGTAGTTGAGACCCACGCCGCTGAGCGCCTCGTGCACCTGCCAGGCCAGCTTGTGGTCCTCCTTCATCAGCTCGTTGGCCTCGTGCAGTATGGTATAGCAGGAGCTGCAGGGGGTGACCAGGTCCAGTCCGGACTTCTCGGCCTGGGACAGCACGCGCGCGGTGATGGTCATGGCCTTGACCTTGTCCACGCCGCTGAAGGGGGATGAGCCGCAGCAGGTCCAGTCCTTGAGCTCCACCAGCTCTATCTCGAGCGGTTTGGCGATGGCGTGAATGGCCTTTTCAACCGGGGCGCCGGTGGCTTCCATGGAGCAGCCCGGGTAATAAGCGTAATATCTCACCTGTAACCTCCCGTGCTAATGTTCTGGAACATGCGGTTGAGCTCGCGCCTGCCCTCGACCGCCTTGGGCAGCAGCGGCATGCGCTTGTGCGTCAGCAGGCTGAAGGCCATGGGCAGCATCTTGAGCGCGGCGAAGGGGTTGGTCTTGAGGAAGTATTCCAGCATGAAGCCGAACTCGTAGATGCGCCCGTTCTGTTCAATCGAGCGCGCGAAGGAGCGGTACATGGTGGTGGTTTTGGTGGGCGGTTTGTAGTTCTCTTTGAGGGCGATGGCTTCCAGCGCGTGCATGATATTGGCCGGCTTGATATCGCGCGGGCAGCGGGCCGTGCAGAGGTAGCACGACACGCAGTACCAGATGGAGCTGCTGTTGAGCACCTCGTCCTTCATGCCTGCGCGTATCATGGCGATGATCTTGCGGGGAGGGTATTCCCAGTGTTCCGCGGTGGTGCAGGAGCCGCTGCACACGCCGCACTGTATGCACTCGTTGATCTTATCGCAGGCCGGTATGGAGGCGACTTCGTTGAGGAAATCCGGTTTCAGCTTCGTTTCCATATGCCTCTCCTATGCTAAAATGCCTTCCAGCTCGGCGTTGATCTGCTGGTCGGTGAAGTGCCTGTGCGTGATGGCCCCGCTGGGGCAGCCCGCCACGCAGGTGCCGCAGCCCTTGCACAGCGCCTCGTTGACGCGCGAGACCTTGTCCTTCTCGATGAACGAGATGGCGTTGTAGGGGCAGAGCAGGTTGCAAACCCGGCAGCCCGAGCACTTGGCCTCGTCGATGAAGGCGGTATCAGCCTCGATCTCCACCTTGCCCTTGTCGATCAGCGCCAGCACCCTGGCCGCCGCGGCCGACGCCTGCGCCACCGTGTCGGGAATGTCCTTGGGGCCCTGGCAGCAGCCGGCGATGAATATGCCGTCGGTCATGGTGGCAACGGGGTCCAGCTTGGGATGCTTCTCGGTGAAAAAGTGGTCCTTGCCGATGGAGATATTGAAGGTGTGCGCCACGTCCAGGGCGTCCTTATGCGCCTCGAGCCCGCTGCACAGTACCACCATCTCAACCGGCAGGCGGCGCTGTTTGCCCACCAGCGTATCTTCGAACTGCACGATCAGCTTGCCCTTCTCCTCGGGCGTGAGGGCCACGTCCGTGACCTCGCCGGGACGTCCGCGAAAGAAGACCGTGCCCTCGTGCTGGACGCGGTTATAGAACTCCTCGTATCCCTTGCCGAAGCTGCGGATATCGATATAAAACTCGTAGACCTCCGCGCCGTGCACGTGCTCCTTGAGCAGGTGGGCGAACTTCATGGCGTACATGCAGCAGACGCGCGAGCAGTAGGTGTGGTATTTCTCGTCGCGGCTGCCCACGCAGTGTATCAGCGCGATGCTTTTGGGCTCCTGCCCGTTTTTGAGCAGCACATGTCCGGAGGTGGGCCCGGCCGAATTGACCAGCCTCTCGAATTCCAGGCTGGTGATGACGTTGTCCAGCCGTCCGTATCCGTACTCTTTGAGCGGAGTGGGGTCGAACAATTGATAGCCGGTGGTGAGTATGATATTGCCGACCTCGATATCCAGAATCTGGTCCTCCTGCTGGAAATCGACGGCGTTCCTCTCGCAGAACTTCTCGCAGGCGCGGCACTTGCCCTTGAGGAAATAGGTGCAGTGCTCGCGGTCGATCACGGTCACGTTGGGCACGGCCTGGGCGAAGGGCGTGTAGATGGCCTTGCGTTTAGACAGTTTCTCGTCGAACTCGCTGTCCACCTTGACCGGGCACTTGGTCATGCAGGTGCCGCAGCCGTTGCATTTGGTATCGTCCACGTAGCGCGCCTTCTTGCGAATCTTGATGCGGAAGTTGCCCACGTAGCCCGAGACGTAGTCCACCTCGCTGTAGGTGAGCAGCTCGATGTCCGGGTGCGCGCCCACCATGCTCATTTTGGGTGTGAGTATGCAGGCCGAGCAGTCCAGCGTGGGGAAGGTCTTGTCCAGCTGCATCATATGTCCGCCGATGCTGGGCTCGCGCTCCACCAGGTAGACCTTGTGGCCGGAGTTGGCGATCTCCAGCGCCGCCTGAATGCCGGCGATGCCGCCGCCCACCACCATGGTGGCGGGGTGCACCGGCACCTCCTTGCTCTCCAGCGGCTGGTGGTAGAACACGCGCCTGACGGCCGCGCTGACTAAAGCCTTGGCCTTATCCGTGGCCTCCTGGCCCGCCTCGGTCACCCAGGAGCAGTGCTCGCGTATGTTGGCCATTTCGAAATAGTAGGGGTTGAGGCCCCCTTCCTGCACCGCGCGCCGGAAGGTGGGCTCGTGCATCTGGGGAGAGCAGGAAGCCACCACCACCCTGTTGACGCCCAGTTCCTTGATATCGTTCTTGATCAGGTCCTGTCCGGGATCGGAGCACATGAATTTGTAATCGCGCGCCACGACAACGGCGGGCAGGGTTTTGGCGAACTCCGCCACCTTTTCCACGTCCACCGTCCCGGCGATATTGCTGCCGCAATGGCACACATACACACCTATCTTTGGCTCCATCATGACCTCCTTGGCAGGATCGTTTCGCAGTCATACATAATGGATGAGGGGGACAGGCGCGGCCCGTCCGTAATAAATGATTTCTGCCGAATTATAACACCGCATATGGCAACGCACAAGCATCGTGATTGCCGTATCGGCCGTGTTTATCGGCTACGGCGGACTGTGATAAAATTATGCGTTTTCCGGGAGATAGCGAGTTGAAGATACTTGTCACCAACGACGACGGGGTCAACGCCGACGGGCTGTGGACGCTGGTCGACTGGCTGAAGGACGCGGGAGAGGTGACGGTGGTCGCGCCCGACCGCGAGCAGAGCGGCGTGGGCACCTCCATCACCTTCCACCATCCCATACGCCTGACCCGCATACACGAGAAGATACACGGCATCGAGACCCACTCGGTGGAGGGCACGCCGGCCGACTGCGTCATCATGGCCATCAAGGTGATCATGAAGGACGGCATCGACCTAGTGGTGTCGGGCGTCAACCAGGGCCCCAACTGCGGCTACGACGTGTTCCTGTCGGGGACGGTGGGCGCGGCGCTGCAGGGCTTCTTCTACTCCATACCCTCGGTGGCCGTCTCGGTGAACGGCTTCGCGCAGCCCAAATTCGAGACCGGCGCGCGCGTGGCCCGGGAGATTGCCGTATATGTGAAGGAGAAGGGCCTCAAGGGCAAGATGCTGCTCAACGTGAACGTGCCCGACCTGGATTTGCGCGATGTGCCCGGCATGGACGTGACCAAGCTGGGCGAGAAGAAGTACTCGGCCGGCATCGAGACCGGCTATGACGGGCGGCACGAGTACTACTGGATACAGCACCGGGCGGTGGACATGGAGGACGTGAGCGGAACCGACCTGTGGGCGCTCAAGCACCGCCGCATATCGGTCACGCCGCTGCGCTTCAACCGCACTGAGTACAGCACGGAGTTCGTACATGAGATGGTGCCGGCGCTGTGCCGGCGCCTGCTGGGCAAAAAATAGTCATCCAAGGAGGAATAAATGTCGGAAGTTGTAATCGTGAGCGCGGTCAGGACGGCCATCGGCGGTTTCGGCGGCGGCCTCAAGGAGCATACCGCGGCAAAATTGGGCTCGGTCGTGATCAAGGACGTGCTCAAGCGTGCCGGCCTCAGGCCGAAGTCAAACGCCAAAATGCTGGGCTACGGTCCCGCCGCGCTGGCCGGCGAAGGTCAGAGCGAGCTTGAGAAGAAATATTACGACTGGCCGGACGACCTCAAAGAGGTGCAGATCGACGAGGTCGTGATGGGCAACGTGCTGCAGGCCGCCCAGGGGCAGAACCCGGGCAGGCAGGCCATGATCTACGCCGGGCTGCCCAAGGAGACGCCCGCCTTCACGGTGAACAAGATCTGCGGCTCGGGCCTCAAGGCGGTCATCACTGGTGCGCAGTCCATTATGTTGGGCGACGCCGAGGTGGTGCTGGCAGGCGGCATGGAGAGCATGAGCAACGCCCCCTACGCCATGACGCGCGCGCGCTGGGGCTACCGCATGGACGTCAGCGGCAAGGGCGAGGTGCTGGACCTGATGGTCTGGGACGGGCTTTACGAGCTTTACTACGGCTATCACATGGGCGTGACGGCCGAGAACATAGCCTCCAAATACGGCTTCACACGGGAGGACCAGGACAAGCTGGGGCTGATGAGCCACCAGCGCGCCATGGCCGCCATCAAGGACGGCACCTTCAAGCAGGAGATCGTTCCCGTGGTGACGCCGCAGAAGAAGGGAGATCCCGTTATTTTCGACACGGACGAGAGGCCTATGGAGACCAGCATGGAGAAGATGGGCAAGCTGGCCCCGGCCTTCAAGAAGGACGGCACCGTGACGGCCGGCAACGCCTCGGGCATCAATGACGGCGCGGCGGCCGTGCTGCTCATGTCGGCCAAAAAAGCCAAAGAGATGGGACTGGAGCCCATCGTAAAGATAAAGGCCTTCGCCTCCGGCGGCGTGGACCCGGCCTACATGGGCCTGGGCGTGGTGCCGGCGGTCAAAATGGCGCTGGAGAAGGCGAAGCTGACGGTCAAGGACCTGGACGTGGTCGAGCTGAACGAGGCCTTCGCCTCGCAGGCGATGGGTTGCGTCAGGGAGCTGGGCTTCGACCTGGACAAGACCAACGTGCACGGTAGCGGCATCTCACTGGGGCATCCCATCGGCGCCACCGGCAGCCGCGTGCTGGTCACGCTGGCCTACGAGATGAAGAGGCGCAACCTCAAGCACGGCCTGGCCACCATGTGCATCGGCGGCGGCATGGGCATCGCCATGGTCGTGGAGAGATAGCCGGCGGGGTGAATTGGGCAAACTGCTGATCGTCAACACGGGTCTCGTTTTCTCGGGCCAAGGCCGGGAGGTCCCGTCCGATGAGCTGTCGCGGGCTGTGGCTGGGCGATTGTCCGAGTACAAAGTGGCGGCGGTGTATTACTGTCCGCTGCCCGGCGTCCTTGATCTGGCGCAGTACATAGCCGGACACTTCGGTCTACAGGTTGAGCCGCTGCCGGGGCTGGGCGAGGCGCAGCAGGTATGCTGGAAGCAGCTTATTCACAAGGAGGGAGAATCCGCTGAATGCGCCGCAGGCGCGCCGGCCGGAGCGGGCAGCATGCTTTATCCCGATACCGGCATCGATATGCTGAGGGAGTCCTCCGCTTCCGCCCTGGACGATATCGCCCTCAAGCATAAGAAGGAAGCCGCGGTGGTCGTGTCGCAGCGGGCGCTGTCCGAGATCATGATACTGCACCTGCTGCACATGCACAGCCGGCACTACGGCCAGGTGGAGCAGCAGCCGGGGTGCGTGAACCTGTTCGAGTTCAGGTTCGGCGTCCCCTCCGCCCTTTACATAAATGACACCTGCCACCTGCGCGGACTGTAATTAGAACGGTCATTGCGAGCGAAGCGTGGCAATCCTGTGCAGTAAATTTGATCAACAATGTAGGGGCGTACCTTCAGGTGCGCCCGAAAAAAGCGAAAATAGGTTAATATATAGACATTAAGCCAGTTGGAAAAGACTATGAATAAAATAAAAGCGGGCATCATCAACGTCACCGGTTACGCCGGCGTCGAGCTGGCGCGCATACTCTGGCAGCATCCCAACGTGGAGCTGGTCTCGGTGACGGGCAGGAGCGCGGCGGGCAAGAAGCTGGGCGAGGTCTTCCCTCACCTCGGTGTTACAGGACTGACGGTCACGGCCGAGCTGGAGGGCAAGGTAGACGTGGCGTTCTCGGCCATGGCGCACAAGGCCAGCGCCGAGGGCATCGTGCCGCTGCTGAACAAAGGCATCCGCGTGGTGGATATCAGCGCCGACTTCCGTCTCAAGGAGGCCGCCTGGTACCCGCTGTGGTACGATTTCGAGCATCCAGCGCCGGAGCTGCTCAAGAAGGCCGTCTTCGGGCTGCCGGAGCTGCACCGCGCCACCATCAAGGGCGCCGACCTGGTGGCCAATCCCGGCTGTTACCCCACCTCGGCCATACTGGCGCTGGCGCCGCTGGTCAAGCTGGGTCTGGTTGAGCCTGACCTGATCGTGGACAGCAAATCGGGCACATCCGGCGCCGGACGTACGCTTACACTGCCCACGCATTTTGCAGAGGCCAGCGACAACGTGCGTCCCTACAGCCTGGGCGGGCACCGCCATATGCCCGAGATCCAGCAGGAGTTGATGCTGCTTGATCCTGATAAAAACGTGTCGATCACGTTCGTGCCGCACGTGGTGCCCATGGTGCGCGGCATCGAGAGCACGTGTTATGCGAAGGCCAAGCCGGGCAAGTTGAGCGGAGGCAAGGAAGAGCTGGACAAAATCTACTACGATTTCTACCGCGACGAGCCTTATACCAAGTTGGTGCAGCAGACGCCTGAGAGCAAGCACACGCTGGGCAGCAACCTCTGCCTGGTCTATCCCACCATCAATCAGAAGACGGGGCGCGTGGTGGTGATCAGCTGCATCGACAACCTGGTCAAGGGCGCTGCTGGACAGGCCGTGCAAAATATGAATATAATGTTTGGTTTGCCGGAGACGTCCGGCCTTGAGGCCCTTCCCCTCTATCCATGAAGCGTGCCCCCATCGTCTAGAGGCCTAGGACACCAGCCTTTCAAGCTGGACACAGGGATTCGAATTCCCTTGGGGGCACCATTTTATTTAATTATGATGCGTTTATCCAGAGCATGCATATTATGTTGACAATTGGTTAATCTTAGCTAATAATTATTGCGTATCACGACGAGGGTAAACGCTTCAGGGTTGGTCCGAAAAGGGTTTCCCTCATTTTCTATACTCTAATTTCTGTCTTAAACCATCGAGATAATCAATATTTATGCCTGCTGCTTTACTCAATAGTTTAGAGCGACTCTACTCACTTTAAACTAAAACTTTATGAAATTTACCCCTGCTTAATAAATATTTCACAAATCCTCCTTTAAATATATTAATCATCTCACAAAACTCGCATTCCGTATGGCCCAATTTTCGGGGAGGGGATCAAGGTAGCCAAGCTCTGATATAAGCTTAGTAACTATGCCTATTTGAGATAGAAAATCCTCGCTGCGTTCTTATACAGAAATTTCTCCTTGACACTGTCCTTCAGCGGCCATTGATCCACTTCCCTTAGTACGTCTTTAATACTCATACCGATGGATAGCCAGTCCGAGCCGAAGCATACCTTGTCCTGTATCGTTGAGTTGGCATAACGTATGAACATATCCCAACCGGTATCGGGCATAGCGATATATTTGGGTCTGTGGGCTGAAGTGTCGATATAGAGGTTATCGTATTTCCATGCCATTAGCACGATATCCGGTATCCATGGCCAGCCTCCGTGGCCGGCTATAATATTAAGACTGGGGAAATCTATCAGCACTTGCTCGAGATAGCGTGGGTGGCCATAGTAGATTGAAACAGCGGCCATCCAGTTTACCGAGGTATGTATCCACACAGGCGCGCCCAGCTTTTCGCACAGGCTGTACAACGGATAGTATCGCTGATCGCTGGCGTAGCAGCCGTGCACGAAGGGGCGGAATACGACCGCTTTGAATCCCTGTTTGGTGAGTGCGCGCTCCACACTGGCCAGGCTGGTAACCTGCTGATGCGGATTATACCCAGAAAAGGCGATGAATTGCCCCGGGTATTTTTTCAGTATATCTTCCACATAGTCGTTGGAAAGAGGTGTGCCCGTTGGACCGGATTCGTCCATGTTGTGTACGGCCGACCAAGTAATTCCTGCTTCCCTGAGCGCCTTTACGAAGTTCTCCATGCTGATAGGTCCTGTTTCCGCCAGCTCTATTAGCGCCTCGCGCAGCTCATCTCCTGACAGGGTATCTGCCATCTTGTTGAATTCCTGAGGCGTAAGTCCCAGCCAGCCGCTCCACTTGGCGCCGAAAAGCTTGATATAACCCTTCATGCCGGGTTGGGGTGTGAAAAGGTCGGCGAAAAGCATCTCGCGCGTGGGCAAGGTGTTGGAAATATCAATAATCATTTGGCGGACCTCGTTGTATTAAATAGCGCGTTTAATTGTCTTAACATCAGGTGACCTGACCTCAATTGTGATACCACAAGTCGTTGCCATAGTTAAAAATAGCCTCTGATGCTAATGTGATGTCTTATAAATTCATCAAATAAATCCCCACTTTTGGGGAGAGATATAATAATAAAGCAACTAATTTCCGAGACGGGACACTAGTGACTGGTATCGCAAGGCATTGTGTGGACGTGTTTGATTATATTCTTTCTTTAATTACTCTATCAACGTGGTACGTCTTCGGTAACAGTGTTATTTCACGTAACACGATCACACACTTTGGTAAATATAGGTCAGGCCATCTTTCTGCGATATAGCAGGTAATAGATGATGCCTATAACAAACCAAGCGCCGAAGACAATCAGTGCCTCGGTTTGCAGGATGCCAAGTGAAACTAGGAAAGTCGGGATTACGCCGATAAGGGCCAGGATGGGTATGACATAGCCCCAGGGTATCTTGTAGGGGCGCTCAGCATTGGGTTCCTTTTTACGCATCACTATAACAGATATTGCTGTGAGTGCGTAGGTCACAAGAACGGCGGAGGCCGCAGTATCGAAGATAACGATTAGCTGCGGCACAAAGCTGCCGATTATACCCAAAATGCCGATGAATATTATTGTCCAGTGAGGCACGCCGAAGCGCTTATTGACAGCGGAAAAAAAACTGGGCAGCTCATTGTCCTTGGCCATGGCCATCATTAACCTAGATGCACCGATTACGAATCCGTTTAGTGTTGTTACCAGGCCGGCTATGCCGGCGATGATGATAATGGAAGGACCGGACGGGCCGAGCAGCTTAGTAGCAATTGGTATTATTGGGATCGCGTCCTTGCTTTTAGCAATCTGCTCCCACGGGAGTACGCCCATATTGGTGACTGAAACCACAAAGTAAGCCAGCAATACGAACAATATCGAGAACGGTACAATGAATACCATCTTGCGTACGGGCGACTTAACTTCCTCAGCCGCCTGTGGCAGAATGTCATAGCCCATGAAGCACAGCATATAAATGGGTATCATTAGGAACATGCCTGCTACACCTCGCCCAAAAAATGGCATCATATTTGCTACATCTAGTTGGAAAAGCCCGGGTATGGCATAGATCAACATACCGGCGAAAAGTACTAACATTAGTATTAGTTGCATAATACCTGAGAATGTGATGCCCACCAAGTTGATAACGGTAAATATTATTGCTGTAGATACGCCAATCCAGGCCACTGGTGTATCGGGAATTATGCCAGCGACCAGCTTGCCGACAATAATGCACTCGCCAGGCATCATGGCAGCATACGCCAGCACCAGCATCCAACCGGCGATAAATCCGCCGAATTTATTCAAGGCCCGCCTGACGTAGATGTAAGCGCCACCAGCGACCGGCATCATTGAGCAGAGCTCGGCAAAGCACAGACCGACGAAAAAAGTAAATATTGCCGCAATAATTAGTCCAATAATACTTGCGGGACCACCTCGGTCCAAGATAACGTTGGGCAGCACAGCCCACCCCATACCAACCATTGCCCCAGTGATCAGGGTAAATAGCGTGACAAGCGTTAGTCCGCGCTTCAGATTTGTAGATTTCTGCTCCATAATTAGACCTCCTACTGTATTTAATAATAGGAAGATAGATGCTGTCAGGTGTTACATTTTCCCCGTTTCTCCATGCCCCATTTCTCTAAGTCGTATAGCTGAAGGCATGCTGGCGGATTTATTCCAACCGCGCTTATCATAGTAATCATCAAGAAGCAGATCGAAAACCTTCCTGTTAAGTGTTTTAATCCCAAAGTAATTTTTATCGGCGTCTTTGGAACCATATCGCGGGCGGTTCATCATCTTTATGAACAAGACCAGCCCCGCTATTGAACGCCATATATAGGTTC
>JAEAME010001000.1_pt1 | contig 22805 bp, 20 predicted proteins | sample 8958731 | NCBI WGS metagenome assembly JAEAME01 (sample SAMN16933194, study PRJNA681113) | bioreactor sludge metagenome | isolation source: anerobic bioreactor sludge (Control) | place: India:Bengaluru | collected 2018-10-24 | reverse complement strand
CCGTCAGCTGTCTTTTGTAGCGTCAATCACTCCAGTTCCCGCCCGTCCGGCCGAGACGCAGCGAGAGCTGAACAGGGTTCATCCAGTAAAAGGATCTCCGGGCTGTGAAACATTGCCCGGGCAATGGCAACTCTCTGCTGTTGCCCGGAGGACAATTGAGTAGGATACCGTCGGCCTAACTCCCGGATATGCATTTTTTCAAGCAGAGTCGTAATTTCGTTCGTAGTATCATCCCGGGATTGGCGGTGTAATCCGAAAGCGATGTTATCATTAACCGTCATATGAGGGAAAAGGGCATAGTTTTGAAAAACGAAACCGATTTTACGCTGCCGCGGGGGTAGATCAATACGTTTATCAGAATCAAATAATACCCTTTTATTTAGTCTGATATAACCTTCATCAGGGCGGATTAGCCCAGCGATACATTTTAGGGTCATCGTTTTCCCGGAGCCGGAAGGGCCAAAAACCGTAAGAATTTCTTTTTGCGTCGATAATTCCACATCCAGAAGGAACCCGGGAAACTTCTTTTTGATCCTGACTTCAAGCACCGGCGGACCTCTGGATATTACCATTGGATTTCCTGCCTCGCCAATAAGCTAGAGCAGCTAAAGATAAGAAAGCAAAAGCTAAAGTAATAAAAACCAGGACCAAAGCCCGGGCCATATCACCGGCTTGATAAGCAAAATACAGGGCTACTGGAATAGTAGCTGTTTTACCGGGGATATTACCAGCCAGCATCAAGGTAGCTCCAAATTCGCCCAAAGAACGGGCAAACGCCAGTACCAATCCCGAAACAACTCCCGGCCAGGCCAGAGGCATGGTGACCGTCCAAAAAACCTTCCATTCATTGGCACCAAGCGTCCGGGCAGCATCTTCGATATTCGATTCTACCTGCTCAAAAGCGCCTTTAGCCGTCATATACATCAAGGGAAAAGACACCACGACAGCAGTGATCACTGTAGCCGGCCAGGAGAATACCACTGTGGTACCTAATGCTGCCAACAGTTGTCCCAAAGGGCCATGTTTCCCGAATAACAGTAGTAAACCCACACCGACTACTGTCGGCGGCAGCACCATGGGTAAGAGGAACAATCCATCTATCAGATGTTTGATCCTACCCTGGTATCGTGCCATCCAACGAGCCACGGCAATTCCCAAAAAAAAGGTAATTGCCGTGGCTACCACAACAGTCTTTAAAGATATCCACAGAGGCGACAGGTAAGTTTCCGGCACTGCACAACCTACTAAATTGAAAACAACATATCTATTTACTTATGGTCGTAAAACCAAATTTCTCAAAAATATCTTTAGCTTCAGTTGAAAAAAGATAATCAATATAATCCTGTGCTGCTCCGGTGTTCTGGCTGGCTTTGATTATAGCTACTGGATAAACGATTTTAGCATTAATCTCAGCCGGCGCACTGGCAGCCACTTTAACTTTACTGGAAACAACCGCATCTGTCGAGTAGACAATACCCGCATCAACATCACCGCTTTCCACATAATTCAGAACCTGGCGGACATCGCTGCCCAGGATCAGCTTCGGTTGAACGGCTTCGGTGATGCCAAGTTTATCCAGTGCCTGCTGGCCGTAGGTACCAGCGGGAACCGATTTTGGATCACCAATCGCGATCTTTTTTACTGTTTCTTTCGTCAGGTCATTGAAACTGGTAAGGCCAAGCGTACTATCGGCAGGAACGACTAACACCACCTTGTTATTCAACAGGTTTTTACGGGATTCAGTTACGATCAAAGACCCTTTTTCCAGATTATCCATCTGGGCTGCTGCGGCTGAAACAAAAACATCGCAAGGAGCACCCTGTTCAATCTGTTTTTGTAGAGTCCCGGATGAGGCAAAATTAGGAGTGATGGTAACATTTGAGTTATCTTTGGCATAAAGGTTATTTATTTCCGTTAAAGCATCGGTTAAACTAGCGGCTGCAGAGATATTTAGAGTTACCGGGGTTTTCTCAGAACAACCGGAAAGCCCAAACAAGCCCATGCCGAATACAAGTACGGCAACAAATATCAAGAATAGTTTTTTCAATTTATTTACTCCTTATTTTGTGATAACCTTAAACTTTATTTCACCTTGACTAATGGCGTTTGACAGCATAATACCACCGGTCTGGCTTAATCTTTTTATTATTGCTTCCGGTTTGAGCACTACCGAACCAGCCAGCATATCAGCACCATAATCGAAGAACACCCGGGGAAAAATCGTACTCGGGCCAAGGATGATAGTGTATGCTTTACTCTGACGGGCAAGCGACAGCAATCTTTCAATAGATTTATTCACGATCGCCGAACCGGTGATTACTAATAGATCACAATCCGGGATCAAATAATCAGCTGCGGTATCAGGAATGATACCGCGCTTTAAATCAAGAAGCGACTGATTGAGTTCCAACACACATAATTCGCGGGCAACCGTGCGGAGTCGATCAATAAAGGGGAATGCTCCTATCACGACTACTCTAGCTCCGGCACCTTTTTTAAAGATGATTTTGTCCCCGTTCTCCTCAACGCCTTCCATTACGGGTTCAACCATGGAATTAATGGCGGCGCATCCGATACTGGCTTCCACCAGGTCCCAGGATTGGGCATATAGTGCTAAATCGGCAGTATTTTTGCCTATCAGGTTACTTGTATCCTGCGCATATTCTTCGCGATGTGAAGGAAGGCCATAGGTTTTCGCTAAACCACAAAACTTACCGTTTACCAAAGTCCAGGCATAACCGACTCTAACCTCGGTTGCTATTTGACTGTTTTTCGTATGAGCCGCAATCAAATCATCGACCAATTTACTTCTTAACATAGTTTTTATCTTGCGTTATGGTTATCGTGTCGAATATAGCAGTAAAATTAACCTTTTACTATTTTACTCCCAGTGAATTAGCTACCAGTTTATCAAATTGGGCTTGTGTAATTTCACAATGATAGAAGAGTTTGAAATATTCAGATACTTTATCGTACATATTGTATTTTGCCTGGTCAGGATAAAACAATTGCGACATCCACATCATGCCCAAATACCGTTGTACCGAGGGCGGAAAACCCATCCAGTTGTATGGGCCATAGGGGACTTCATAATACTTTTTGTTCTTGATGGCTGAAATACCAGCCCAATCGGTATCCGAACCAACCGTACTACAAATGCTTTCAGGGGCAAAGAGTATTACATCCGGATTCCAGAGGATGATCTGCTCCAGGTCTACTTCATTTCCGGTACCTTTACTGGAAGGATTATCTACGAAAGCCAGATTGGTTGCCAGCATGTCGATTACCTCAGCATGGTATGAACCCCGGGCAATAACATTCAGGCCTTTTTCCCCTGTGATATATAGAAGCTTTGCTTTACCATTCTCACCAACTTTATTAACGATATCATTCGTATCAGCGTATACATCATCACAATATGTGGCCAGCTTTTCAGCTTCCTTCTTCATATTCAGGAGTTCACCTAATTTCCGGTAGGCATTACCCATATCTTTTGTATAGGCATCGATATGAACCGTGGGGATATTAAGTTGCGATTGCAGATTATCCATATCGGCAGCCATATTATCTTTTTGCTCACCGACATCGATAATTACCTGGGCGCCGGCTGCGGCAATCGTTTCCAGGTTTAAGGTACCTTTGCCACCGTATAATTGGCCCAGCATCGGCAGGTTGTAGTATTTTTCATCCAGGAATTCTTTCGCTGAATCGTCCCAGGCATTAGCCAAGCCCACGAGTTTGTCGGGACATAAGGCAAACAGGACTATCTGGGTAAGGGGACCGGAAAGAGCCACTTTAGTGATATTTGTAGGGACGGTGACTGGCCGGCCTAGTGAATCGGTAAAAACAAAGGTAGCCGCTTTCGTTTCTGCAACATTACCAGTCGCACAGCCGGACAATATAGGCACAATCAAACAAACAATAAGTAATAAGGCCAGTATTTTTTTCAATAACGTGTTTGCTCCTTAACTAAAATAACAACAATTCCCATCCCTTGGTATTATTTACAGCTTCAGGCAATGCAGGCAGTAATATAAAGGCAGGAATGGTATTTTCATATGTGTCCTCTCCTTTCATTCCGAATATCACTTACTTTGCTTTAATTTCATGTTGATGGTGATTGATGATTACCCCCGGAATACAAACCCTTACCTTATCTTCGTAAAGACTATGTACCTCGATATCGACGCTGTACAACTTTTGAACTAATTCCTTGTTCAGAACATCGGAAGGAGGGCCATTGGCCAGAACCTTACCATGATGCATAGCCAATACCCAATCCGAAAACATGAAGGTATGCTCAGGATTATGCGTGGACTGGATAATGATATAGCCCTCCCGGGCGAGTGATTGTATTTGGGTCAATACCCTGATCTGATTGCCAAAATCCAGGTTGGCGGTAGGTTCATCCAGTATCAATATCCTGGTCTGCTGCACCAGTGCCCTGGCAATCAACACCAATTGCCTTTCACCACCGCTGATCTGGGTATAACCACGGTTCCTTAATGAAGAAATACGCATCCGCTCCAGGGCTGCCTCAACTAAATCTATCTGTTTTTTCCCTGGGGTTGCGATAGAAGAGACCTGGTTGGCTGTACCCATTAACACCATATCAAAAACACTAAAATTAAAAGAGGGATAATGACTCTGTGGAATATAGGCAATCAGGCTTGCCATTTCTTTGATGCTCAGATTCCTGATATCGTTATTGCTTACTTTGATCTGTCCTTTGTAACCACTTAATAGACCCAGGATGCAGTGAAAAAGCGTACTTTTGCCCACTCCATTTGGGCCCACCACGGATAACAACTGGCCTTCCCTGGCTTGTACACTGACATTATCCAGGACCAGCCGATCACCATAACTGAAGCTGACATCAGAGACCTTGATATTCAATAAACCTCTCCTTTTCTGGTGATAAGGTAAACGAAGAAAGGAGCTCCAATGAAAGCTGTGAGAATGCCGATAGGAATCTCAGTTTGCAGTAAATTTCTGGAGACATCATCCACCAGCAGCATGAAAATGGCGCCGAACAACATCGATGCCGGCATTAAGTACTTGTAATTATTTCCGACTAATTTTCGTGCTAAATGAGGAATAACCAGGCCAACCCAGCCGATCATACCGGACACTGAGACGCTGGCTGCGGTAACCAGCGTGGCACAGATGATGATGAATAAGCGTAACCTGGAAACATTAATGCCCATTGTCCGGGCTTCTTCATCACCCAGGGTCAATACATTTATACGCCACCGCAGCATAAATAATGGAATCATCCCCAAAGCCATTGGTATCAACACCATAGCCACGGTATCCCTTTTTGCCCCGGCGATACTACCCATCAACCAGTATGTGATAGCAGGCAGTTGGTCGGTAGGATCGGCGACAAGTTTGATGAAGGAAGTGCCAGCCGTGAAAAGCGAACTTACGATTATCCCCGACAGGATCAGGCCTAATAACTTACTGCCCTTTGCTTTCTGGCTGACCAGATATACTAAAGTTACCGTTATCAGGCTGAAGACGAAAGCTGATAAAGTGATCACCAGATAATTTGCATCATTTAAGATAGCCAAAGCGGCTCCGAATGCGGCACCGGAAGTAGCCCCTAAAATATCCGGGGCGGCCATCGGATTCTGAAAAATACCCTGATATGAGGCGCCGGCAGAAGAAAGGCAAGACCCCACCAGACAAGCTAAGACGATACGCGGCAAGCGTACATTAAAGAGGATCGTTTCCATCTGGTCTACCCAGGTTTGCTGGATGGGGATAATTTTTGATATCAGGATTTGCACTAGTTCCAGTGGAGAAATGGGATAACGCCCCAGGAAAAAAGAGAGAATAATTGCGGCCAACAAGCCGATTACTAAACTAATTAAGATCAAAGAGTAAGGAAATTTCCTTCTCTCATCGACAATATGCACTTATGTCTCCGGCTAATAGATGAAAACTAACTAAAAAAGCATGAGTATCTTGGCTTATTTCATGCTTAGATTACTTGCTATATTTTGTTCTTTACGGACATATATTGTTATATAATTTCTGGTTGGCAAAAAGTCTCGCGTAGAAAAACTATGTTTCTTTTAAAATATGCTATTATGTAAATCGTATAAGCTTATATGGTCGTAAGACACAAAGTAAGCGAAAAAAAACAATCAACTCAATTACCTTTGATGAATTCGTTAGGCACGTTAGGTATATTCCGCCCCGACTTGGCACCCCGGTGCTGAGTGCCAAGTCGGTTTGACATGAGTGACTAGCACACTTTACAATAGAAAAAGATGGTTGTCAAGAGCCTTATTCATCAAATCCGTAAAGACGCAGGCCTCACCCAGGCTGAATTAGCGCAAGCTGCCGGTATCAGCCGGCAGGCCTATACCGCCATCGAATCCGGAAAATCAGTACCCTCAACTGAAGTCGCCCTGAGATTGGCACAGAAATTACAAAAAGCTGTCGAAGATATCTTCTGGCTGGAAGACAGTCCGGAAAGAGTTGTCCGGGCTGAATTAATCGGGATAAGGGAAAACGTTCCTGCCGGTACCCGGATGCAAATCATTCAATTCGGTACACGGCGGTTAGCCCGGCCTTTACAGGAAGGGGCGATTGTCAGCCATACAATTAATGAGGCTGATGGAATCGCGATATCTTCTCACAGTAACCGGGAGGTTAATCTCCGGCTTTTAAGCGATGCCGCTTTAAAAACCCCAGCCCTGGTCCTGGCAGGCAGTGATCCAGCCACTTCTATTCTTACCCACATGATTCGTGACCTTGGTGTCCGGTTAATTTGGATCGAAGCCGAGAGTATCCCTTCACTGCACGCTCTTGCCCGAGGTGAAATACATATTGCGGGATGTGATTTCCGAGACCGTGTCACCGGCCATTATAATCTTCCCCTGGTAAGAGAAATCGTTCCTTTTCCCTGCACTGTTATCCGGTTTGCCGTATGGCGGCAAGGGATGATCTTACCAACCGGCAATCCAAAATCTATTAGAAATGTCGAAGACCTGGTAAGGCCGGATATTTCCATCATCAACCGGGAACCGGGTGCCGGCAGCCGCGGCCTGTTAAATCGTTTGATGTGGGAAACGGGAATTTCCGCTAACGACATCCAGGGATATAATAAAGTGGTTCACGGGCATCTCTCTACAGGAGAGACAGTTGCTGCCGGACTGGCAGATTGTGGCATCGGCATCGAAGCGGCCGCTAGGGTTAACGACCTGGATTTCTTACCATTAAATGATGAACCTTACGACCTGGTTATCCCTAACCATTTCTTGGATCTGCCCGCAATTCAATCGCTTATAAAACTCCTGAAATCCCGGGGGTTACACCGCCAAATTGAATCATTAGGCGGGTATGATATCCGTTCCATGGGCAGCCTGGCCAATAGCAAATAGCTGTTTCTACACTTCAACCTGTTACTTACAAAACGGGCAGGCTGGATAATGGCATTGGGGACAATTCATACAAAGTCCGCCGTGTCCCAGTTTACGGGTATTTTCAAAAGTCAACTCTTCACCGGTAGCAACAATCGGGAATAATTTGTCAAAAGCAGTTGCTGGAGAATGTAAAACACAGGCCGGGACGCCCAGGATATGCGTCTGCGCCAGCTTAGCATATAGGAACATGGCTCCCGGCAGTACCGGTAAACCATAAAAACGGACTTCTGCACCAGAAAGGCGGATACCCTCCGGGGTAACATCGTCCGGGTCTACAGACATACCACTCGAGCATAAAATTATTTCACTGCCGTTACCCTGGAATTCCTTAATCCTGGCCGCAATCTCACCCGCATCATCAGTGACGATGGCCTTATTGTTTATACTGCAACCGATGGTTTCTACTTTATTTTGTAGAACCCGGGTGAACTTATCTTCGATGCGGCCTTTCGCTACTTCACTTCCGGTTACAATGACACCAACTTTTTTCATGATAAAGGGTTTCAGGTCGATCACGGGACTATTTTTACGGGCAAGCTGTTCCATTAATGCCAGCCTGGATTCCTGGATGGTTACGGCAATGATACGCATCCCCGCGACCATCGCTCCGGCTTGACATACGGTGTCATTATGGATTGTGGCAATTATCATATCGCCTAACAGGTTGATTTGTTCGACGGCAGAAACATTTATCTTTACCAGGCCATTATGGGATGCTTTTAAGTTTACCCGTCCCTCATTAGGAGTGGAATATTCCAGGCCGGAACCAATCACTGACCGGGCGATCCTCGTAGCTGCGTCATCCTCGTGGACTTCATCTTTATCCAGTGCCAGAATGTAAACATGCTCCTTGCCAATTTTTAATAATTCCGGGATATCTTCCTGTTTAATAACATGTCCGTGTTTAAATGCCGGCCCCTTCGATATACCCGGTAGCACCCTGGTCACATCATGGGCAAGAGTTAAACCAACGGCTTCTTCAACTTTGACCTTCTGTATCATTGCTTCTCCTGACACGACACCCACGGTAGACTTGAGGACAAATGGCGGCAGAATAGAGTGAAAACCATCTAATAATAACTAATGGTGTCCACAAAGTAAGACATATAACCAATTCTTCACGACACTATCGGCAGCAGACGATATCACCCTCCAGACACGATTACCAGTATTTCAATCTCATCGCCCTCTTTCACCGGCATATTAATGCTCATCGGGTGGACGATTTCAGCATTTACAAATATTTCAGCGAATCCCTGCACCCTGCCGTTTTTATCTACCAGTTGTTCTTTCATTCCGGGATATTGTCTTTCCAGGTCATCAATAATTTCAGCGACGGTATTACCCCTGGCTTCAACAATTTCACCACTTTGGGCTACATCCTGAAAATAGGGATGCAGTTTTACTTTTATACTCATTTACTCGTGATTATGTAAATAACTACATTTATCCTCTAAGTTCAGCTGCCCGGTTAATGATTTTGTCCGCATGTGCCGATGGCCTATAGACATATGTCTGAGCACCCGTTTTCTTCATTTCCTGCAGGCCGTAAAATATCTTTTCAGAAGTGATCGGAACATCAAGAATCAGTACTCCGCAGGCATCATAGATGGCATTGATAATGGCAGGAATTACCGGGATGATGCAGCCTTCACCGGCTTCTTTAGCTCCAAACGGGCCGTGAGGCTCATTACTCTCGATCACCAGGGCGCTTAATTCCGGGACATCGAGAGAAGTCGGGATCTTGTAATCGCCCATCGTATTATTGACAACCCCGCCTTTTTGATCGAACACCACTTCTTCGTATAAGGCTTCCCCTAAGCCATGGCACATCGAACCATCCAACTGCCCTTCCACCGACTGTCGGTTTAAGGCCAAGCCACAATCATGAGCCAGGGTAAGTTTATCGATGGTCAGCTGGCCGGTTTCCATATCCACGGAAACTTCAGCAATACATGATTGGGTGGAGTACGCTGGAGATGCACCGACGATGGAACCCTTCCATTCCTTTGAATATTGTAATTCGGGAGGGGTATAAGTCCCGGTACCGAGGATCGAACCCTGTCCGGCATACACCCAACGGGCTGCTTCCTCAAAAGATAATGGGCCGCTGCTGACGATGTTGGAAAAGCCGCGATGTTCCGATTTATACCGGCCTCTGATGTCTTTAATCATGTCCTGATTATTTTCTGTCCCCAGTACCCGGCCGTCTTTCAGTTTCAGTTCAGAGACCGGAACCTTAAAAGCATCCGAGACTTTTTTCAGAATCTGGTCACGGATTGATTCCGCGGCTTGTTTCGTGGCGTTACCAGTCATCAGTGTCTGCCGGCTGGAATAAGCTCCCAGGTCAATTGGGCATAATGCCGTATCACCCGAGATTACGCTTACATTATCTACTTTAAGTCCAAGAATCTCTGCGGTAAGGATTGCCATGACTGTATCGGAACCCTGGCCGATCTCATTAGCACCAGTGTAAACCGTAACGCCGCGCCCATCTTCGGCAACCTTGATCATCACTGTAGAGTGTGGGATATCGGTTCGGTAAATGGCTCCCTGGGCACCGGATACAAAATAGCTTGAGCCGACACCAATCCCCTTACCTTTCGGCATCTTGCCTTTTTTCTGCTGCCAGCCGGAATCATCGCGGGCGGCGCTCAGGCTTTCTTTTGCATTAAAGCTGCTCATGTAATAACCAGTTGCCGTACGGTCGCCTTTTTGCAGCATGTTCTTCAATCGAATCTCGATGGGGTCTATGCCAAGTTCTTCTGCAACCAGACTGAGTTGGGTTTCAAACAAAGCCCGGTTGCTGACGGCGCCGTGGCCGCGCAGGGCACCGCTGGTAGGTTTATTAGTGTAAACGCGGTATCCGTCATATTTGAGGTTGGAAATAGCATAAGGGGCATGCAGCATCGAACCATTGTAGTATACGGTAGCAATGCCCAGGCTGGCATGAGAACCACCATCAAGTACTGCCAGATGTTCATGGGCCATGATTTTACCATCACGGCCAACTCCCATCTTCATCTCATGATAATACTGATGCCGTGCCCGGCTTCGGATGAATACTTCTGCCCGCTCCAGTACCAGGCGAACCGGTTGTTTCGCTGCCATCGACAGCATGGAAGCAATTATTTCGTGGGAACCGGAACTGGCTTTGACACCGAATCCGCCGCCGACATAAGGGGCAATGACGCGCACTTTTTCAATAGGCAGTTCCAACACCATGGCCACTTCCCGCTGAACATAGTGTGAGACCTGGGTTGAAGTCCATAGTGTCAGGTTCCCGTTCAAATCGAAGGTTGCCAGGCAGGCCTGAGGTTCCAGCATCGCGCCATCGGTTTTACGGTTGGAATAACGGTCGGTCCTTACCAGGTAGGATTTGGCAAACCCTTCTTCCACATTTCCTACGCTGTTATGGACTTCCTGGCAGATATTGCGGGGATATTCCGGGTGAATAAGCGGAGCGTCATCCGCCATGGCGTTAAGGGGATCAAGTAAATCAGGTAACGGTTCATAATCCACTTTTATCAGATCAAGAGCTTCTTTCGCGGTTTGTTCATCTACCGCCGCCACTGCCGCTACTTCATCACCGACAAATACTACTTTATCTAAAGCCAGGGCTGTTTCGTCAAAACGGGCGGGGCTGTGCCCGAACTTGATCTGGCTGACATCCTTCCCGGTAAGGACTATTTTGACTCCCTTCATCTGACTTGCTTTTGAGACATCGATATTTAGTATCTTGGCATGAGCATAGGGACTACGAAGGATTGCCCCGTAAAGCATATTCGGCAGTACAATATCACCGGTATATTGGGCACGCCCGGTGGCTTTTTCCGGAACGCCTTTTCTGATAGTACTGGAATTGATTACGGAGAAGTCATCTTTGTTATTATTATCAGACATTCTATTTCTCCTGAGCCTTCATGGTTTTGGCCGCGGTTTCAATCGCATTCACGATCTTAAAATACCCGGTGCAACGGCAGAGATTGCCAACCATTGCTTCCCGAATTTCCTGTCTGGTCGGGTTGGGATTCACATCGAGTAATGATTTAGCTTTTATGATCATACCGGGAGTACAATAACCACATTGTACAGCACCCTGTTCAATAAAGGCTTTTTGAATCGGATGTATTTCTCCATTCCTGGAGAGTCCTTCGATGGTGGTCACATGACTTCCGTCTGTTTGTGCCGCCAGTACCAGGCAGGAATTCACAGCTTTACCATCGAGCAGGACGGTACAAGAACCACAGTCACCAAGCTCACATCCCTGCTTGGTCCCGGTCAAGTTGACCTGAGGGCCGCGCAATAGCTGAGCCAACGTTTCATAAGGATTCACCAGTAACTCATAGTCATTGTCATTAATAGTCAGCTTTATATGCTTCTTCATTTCTTGAAATCGTCCTCACTCTATTTTTTGGTACAATTCATCACGGCTTCATTCAAACTGCGTGTGGTTAAGACTCGCACCAATTGCCGCCGGTAATCGGCAGAAGCACGGATATCGGTGATCGGGGTACATTCCTGAGAAGCCAGCGCCCCAGCTTCTTCTACCACTTTTTCAGAGATAGCTTTTCCGGCCAGGAAGGCTTCGGTTTTCGGCGCCCGGATAAAAGTCGGCGCCACTGCCCCCATTACCACCCTGGCAGAATGGCAGTTATTCTTCTCCATAACTACCAGTGAAGTAACACTTACCAGGGCGATTTCCATGGCATGACGGATGCCGTACTTTATATAACTGATACCGGTACTATGGGCTGGTTGCTTGATTTTTATCGTGGTTAGGAATTCATTCCTTGCCAACGTTGTCTGACCGGGACCTTTGAATATTTTCTCGATCGGTTCTTCTCTGATTCCACCAGGAGAAGCAATCACCGCAATCGCCTCATAAGCCATCAGCGGCCCCACCATATCGGCTGCGGGCCGGGCAGAACATACATTGCCTCCCACAGTAGCCCGGTTCCGTATCTGCGGCGAACCTAATTTCCCGGCGGCGATAGCCAATCCCGGATAATTTGTTTTGATCACCGGCGACGTTGCCAGTTCAACGATCCGCACCATCGAACCGATTACGATGCCATTTTCACCTGAAAAAGACACCTCATTAAGTTCGGGGATTTTTGAAAGTGATATGATCATATCGGTCGTTATCACTTTTTTCTTCATATTGACCAGCAGGTCGGTCCCTCCTGCAATAACCTTAGCTTTTTCATGTCGCTGCAGGATATTACATACTTCATTAACCTTAGTCGGTTCTTCAAGTTCGAATCTTGGTAAAATCATCCAGCGGCCTCCGTTTTCACCATGAATTTCTATTACTTATATCTTGCAGAAATATTATGTCTGCTTGATACACCAGGGCATCATACGATAAAGATATGCTTGAGGAACTTAACGAACGATTAGTAACAACTCCCTGATGCAGCAAGCCCTTAATTCTTCATTATATTGGTTACACAATCTGAATGCAATAATGACTCTGCTTGCCGATACCTGTAAAAAACCATCTGCGAACATCCGGTATTCTCAGATGTTCGCAGACAGTTAGCAAAGGGGAGAAGACCTCACGGCCTCAGAAGACTTATTTAGCTTTAGCTACCGCGGCTTTTACTTTTTCCGGATTTGCCGGCAGGTCGTAAACCCGGGCACCGCAGGCATTATAGATAGCATTGGTAACAGCCGGAGCGGTGGACACCATGGTCATTTCACCGATGCCGGTGGCCCCCAGCGGAGCACCGATGCGAGGTGTTTCACGGCTATAGATTTCGATATCATAGGTATTATTGATGGTCGGGAATTTGAAGGTAACCCAGTCTTTGGTTTTACCCGACACATATTCTTCTCGCAGTGCATAGCCAACACCCTGATCCATACCGCCTTCCAGTTGACCTTCGAAGTTATTAGGATTGATGATTGTGCCGGCATCGACCACGGTGGTCATCTTCAGGACTTTGGCTTCACCGGTCTCGGTATTTACCTCTATTTCAGCCATCTGGATATTGTGGACATCGGTGCGGAAAGATTCACCCTGCCCGGTCTTGGGATCGCCGAAGGGGCTGCCGCCGCTGAAGCGGAACCCTTCGTAACGGGTTGCCTTACCGGCTTTCTTCAGACCTTGATACGTCTTTGATCCGGCTTCTTTCATCGCCATGCTCAGATAATACAAGGCGTTCAGTAAAGCACCACCACCCATAAAGGTCATGCGGCTTCCCGCAGCAACACCGGTATTGGGAGTCTTATCTGTACTGCGGACATACAGATTGATCTTGTCCATTGGTATTTCCAGGACATGGGCGGCAATCTGCGTTAACATCGAGTCATTACCTTCGCCCGGATCGGCAACAGAGCCGTAAATGGTAACCGTATCATCTTTATTCACTTCCACAGCGACGCTGGCGGTATTGGCTGGATCAGCGATACCGAAGGAATGAGCACCCAGCCCGACACCGTGTTTGACCGGGCCTTTTGATGATTTATTAAAGTCGGCGGCTTCTTTCTTTGCCTTATCATAATAGGGTTTCAGTAAATCGCACAGTTCGGGGAACGGCCATTGATCGACCATCATTCCGGTAGCCTTAGACTGCCCCGGTTTCAAGGAATTCAGTTTTCTGTACTCTAGCGGATCCATACCAAACTTCTCGGCCATCATATCCATCGCTGATTCCAGGGCGAAGTTAGCCTGGGGCGGACCTGCACCACGGGCCGCACCGCCGGCGCCATTAGTGGTATAAACCAACTTGACAAGACTGCTGATGTTAGGAATAAAGTAGGAACCAGATAACATACCCAAAGCACGGGAGGGGATAACTGGCCCTAACAACATGTAAGCACCCTTATTAACCACCATGTCCATTTGCAGGGCAGTGATCTTACCGTTGGCATCGGCGGCTAACTTTACTTTCATATCAAAGGGATGACGCTTTGAGCTGATCCACATTGATTCTTGAAGGCTGGGAATATAACGAACCGGCCGTTTGAAATACAAGGCTGCCGCACCAGTGATACCTTCGGAAGTGAGGGTAGCCTTGATTCCAAATTGCCCGCCGACAAATGGTTCGATGTATCGTACTTTGCAGCCCAACGCTTCCTGAAGCTGCATCTTGTGGCCGTGGATCTGGATACTGCGGCCGTAAACCACCAGTTCATCGCCTTCCATGTAAGCGACACAGGTCTCTGGCTCCAACGGAGCCTGGTGATTCATCTGGGTCGAGAAATCTGCTTCAACTGTTTTGGCCGCGCTGCCAAAGGCTTTTTGCACATCGCCCTTGATCAAAGGCATTTGCATGATCAGGTTCGGCGAATGCTTCCAGAGTTGTGGCGCACCGGGAGCCATTGCTTCTTGCGGAGTCAGCATTGGTTTTAAGGCTTCATATTCAACTTTGACCTTAGCAGCAGCGGCTCTCGCTTGTTCTCTGGTTTCGGCACCAACGATCGCAACCGGCTCTCCATATACTTTGACGGTATCACCGGCTAAAATCGGTTGATCGGGGGCCATCATTCTTAAGACGTTAGTTCCCGGGACTTCTTTGGCGGTCATCACGCCGATGACGCCCGGCATCTTCGCGGCCGCTGAGGTATCGATCGACTTAATTTTGGCATAGTGCTCAGTAGCGTGAACACCGGCAATTTCAATCGCCCCGTCAGGGAAGATATCACCACCGAACTTTGCCAGGCCGCAGGCTTTCAACATCGCAGTGGGGCGGGGGTGGGAAACACCGATCATGTCTTTCTTAAGGCTCTTGCGGTACTTTGCCGGGGTATTTTCGCCCCGGATAAAACTGGCGGCCAGGTTGACAGCAGCAATAATCTTGGTATAACCGGTACAGCGGCAGAGATTCCTGGTTAAAGCTTTTTTAATATCAGCCGGCTTGGGGTTTGGATTCTGGTCCAGTAAAGCCTTGGTTGCCATAATCATACCCGGAGTACAGAAGCCGCACTGGATAGCACCAGCTAACACAAAAGCTTCCTGGATTAAGTGTGGATTCTCAGGAGTGCCGAGCCCCTCTACGGAAATGACATCAGCCCCGTCCAATTCAGCCACTTTGGTAATACAGGACCGGACGGCTTTGCCATTGACGATGACAGTACAGGCGCCGCACTGGCCTTTTCGGTCGCAAGACTGCTTGGTACCGGTCAGGTGTAGATCGTTGCGTAAGACATCGATCAGGACCGTGTCCGGGCTGGCGGTGATATTTTGTTTTTTACCATTGATTGTTAAGGTAACCTTCTGGGTGTCACTCATGCAAACCTCCAATAAAATTGTCACTCATACAAACCGACTTTTTTTTACAGTAAAACATTCACTAATAAAAAAAGGCGCCTCTAAAGGAGACGCCTAAATGATGAAGCTGAATTGCCATCTCCTTTCCAAACATGGGCAGCATTACCGTTTCCGACAATACCTTTTGGCCTCCTGGCCGATGTCTGTTTACCTTGCCTTACTGTTTAGGTAGAACAGCTATGGAGAATATTCTACTTTTAAAGTACATAAATAATACTAATCAACGTAATATACAATGGATACAGGCAACTGTCAACTTATATGTACGGAATCATCAACGAAATTCCGTTGTTGTCCGGTTTATACGACGCCACATTCGAAACGGGATATCCCCCGGTTCAATAACTCCAGTATTCCCACCACCTTCTTTTGCACCAGTTCGGATTTGCTTCCGATCACCTTAAAAAAATCATCTTGACTCAGAGCTTTCGCCTGTTCGACTGTTTTACCTTTCGCCAGTTGACACAGAGTCTCAACAACTACATTTGAAGTCGGATCGCAAAAACATAGATATTTGATTTCCGTAATCACTCCGTTCCGGATATCAACATATATGTTCATATAATCCCGGCCGGCCTGGCTGCAAAGGGAAATACCTTCCAATTTAGTATCCAGGAAAATTGCCGGATTCTCTATGGAACCAGTATGGCTAAAACCTTCCTGCAGCAGACTACGGTAAATTTTGGTTACTACTTCGTCCATTATTGTATAGCCTTTAACTGGACTCTAGGTAAGAAATAACATGCCAACCATCTGAATATCACTAAGTGCACTGATTTTCTGGTATTTAAACATAAATTGCCTTTATACTATAAGAGAATGGTCTTGATAGTGCAATATATTCCAGTTAAAAGGTAATATGTCCTTATATCCTTTGGGGAATCATTGATTAATCGATAATCATTACTATATAGATATTTTACGAAACTGTGACCGCTAATATAGGATGTATAATATCATCTACCAGCAGCAGAGAGAAGGCCGCCAATGAATGATTACAGGTTACTCAGCCAGACGATAATATCAAAATTGACTACCGGTAATCCGGTGGTGCTTATTTCCATCATTAGCATGGAAGGGTCTACTCCCAGAGAAAGCGGTGCTAAAATGGTAGTCGCCGCTGACGGTAATTACGGAACCATCGGCGGCAGCCTGCTAGAAGCTGCTGCGATACAAAAAGCCCGCCAGATATTAGCGACCGGTAAATCGGTAATTATGGATTTTGATCTTTCCGGTGAGAGTACTTCCTCTCCGGAGATGATTTGCGGAGGGAAAACCCAGCTATTACTTGATTTCATGGCGCCCACCACTGTTAATCGTACTATCTTTGAAGAAATGTATAGCCGGATCAAAGAAGGTCACAGGTTCTTCTTTGTAACCAAATTTATCGAATCCCGGGAGGAGTTAAGTGTCGAAGGCCGCTGCCTGATATTTCCGGATGGATCTACCAAGGGTGATATGATAATTGCTCAATCAGAATTCCCATCGATCTGGGAACAAATCCATCTTATTCCCACAACGGCGATTTTGCCAACCGGGAAAACAAAGTTAGTCATAGATCCAGTCCGCCGGTTCAAAACCATATTTTGTTTTGGCGCCGGACATGTCGCAGTACCGACTGTCCATATTGCCGCCATGGTCGGTTTTCAGGTGGTGGTCATCGATGACCGTGAGGAATTTGCGAACACACAGCGATTTCCCGAGGCAGCACGTATTTGCGTCATTAATGATTTCTCCCGGGCGCTTGCCGGACTGGAGATAGATGAAGACTCGTTTATTGTCATCGTGACCCGGGGCCACATGTATGACCGCGTTGTACTGGAACAGGCTCTGAAAACCAGGGCTGGTTATATTGGTATGATCAGCAGCAGGACGAAACGTGATGCCATTTACCATACCCTGCTTAATGAAGGGATTGTGACGCCGAAAGATCTCGAGCGTGTTTATTCTCCTATCGGCTTGCCAATCGGCGGTGATTCCCCTGAAGAGATCGCTGTCAGTATCGCCGCCGAACTGATAAGCGTACGGGAAAAACAAAAGAAATGAGACACTCGCGGTATGCAGCGATCATTTTAGCGGCTGGTTTATCCAGCCGTATGCATGTTTTCAAACCACTGCTTCCTATCAATAATGAAACAATAACAGACCACGTGATCTCCTTGTTCCGGAAATGTAATATCGACGTAATATTAGTAACCGGGTCGCGGCAGCAAGAACTAACATCCGGAATTAAGTCACACGATATTGAAATAACGGATAATCCAGACTACCAGAATGGGATGTTCAGTTCCGTCCAGGTAGGAATACAACGGCTTGATCCCTCCTATACAGGTGTTTTTATCATGCCCGTAGATGTGCCCCTGGTACGTCCAGCCACGGTCAAACGCATGCTAGAAAAAGCAGAGATAGACCAGGGCTTGATCATTTATCCAACCTTTTCCGGAAAACATGGGCATCCAACTTACCTGCCAACAACCCTGGTACCGGAAATAATGGGCTGGAAGAAAGAAGGAGGGTTGAAAGCAGTCCTTGATTTATACCCCGGGCTGCACTGTGATGTCCAGGTCGCTGATGAAAATATCCATTTTGATATTGATAAACCTGAAGATTACCTGGAAATGCGGGAACGCATTCGAAAATACGATATCCCAACCCCAGCCGAATGTAATGCCATACTGGATATTTCAGGTACTGCCGGAAACATCCGTGCCCATTGCCGAAAAGTGGCGGAGGTGGCGGCTGCTGTTTCCCGAGCTTTAGCTGCATCCGGAACGATCATCAGCATTGAAGCGGTGCAAGCCGGTGCTATTCTTCACGATGTTGTTCGTGAAGAACCAAAACACTCAACTGCCGGAGCCCGTATTCTACGTGAATTCGGATTTGACCGTATTGCTGATATTGTCGAAGTCCATACCGAACTACCGCGGCATAAAACTTCGTCTCTCGAAGCAAAAATCGTCTTTCTAGCCGATAAATTCGTCCGGCGGGAGGAACTGGTATCCATTGATAAACGTTATTCAGCTTCATCCCGAAACTATGCGACAACGCCAGAGATAGCTGCCATTGTCCAACATAGAAAAGAACAAGCACTGGAGACAAAAAAGGAAATCGAACAGCTCCTGGGATATCCATTGGAAAAACTAATTTTAAAGCAACTGAAAAAGTAATTTGTTATAGCTGAGACTCATAACCCTTTTATTTTTTTTCATTTTCAATTATCCATGACAGGCTGTTTATACAATTTGAATTAAGGTTACAATAAAGCATATACGCTCAAAAAAGCGGACACTGCTTTAATAATTCTCCCAGTTACGTTATCATTCAGAAAAAGCATCGAGGCGATCGTCATGTCCATAAAGATCAGTTTTTTAGGTGCAGCTCATTCTGTCACCGGGTCCCGTTATCTTGTTGAAGCGAATGGTACGCGAGTACTTGTTGATTGTGGATTGCACCAGGAACGGGAACTACGGGACCGTGACTGGACCCCTTTTCCAGTTGACCCGAAATCGATCCATGCAGTGCTGTTAACCCATCCCCACCTGGATCACTGCGGTTTTATCCCCAAATTAACCAAAGATGGCTTTCACCGTACAATTCATTGTACCGGAGCCACAAAAGAAATAGCCAAGGTCCTGCTGATGGATTCCGCCAGTCTATTAATGGAAGATGCCGAAATAAAACGGAAACGGCACCAGAAAGAAGGCAGGAAAGGTCCTTATCCGGAAATTCCGTTATATAACCTGGATGATGTCGAAGATTGTCTACCGCTTTTCAAAAAAACGAGTTATGGTCAGCCCGTTGCCATTGCCCGTGGTATGGAAGCTACCTTCTATGATGCTGGCCACACCCTGGGATCAGCCTCGATCTGTTTAAAGGTCAAGCAAGCACAAGGAGAGAAAACCATCCTTTTCTCCGGTGACCTGGGACGCCGGGGAAAACCGATTCTAATGGATCCGACTATGTTCCAACATGCTGATTACGTAGTGGTCGAATCTACTTACGGCGACCGGCAACTCGAGCCCTCGGATAATATGGCTATCGAACTGGCAAAAAGTATCAATCAGACCGTGTCTGCCGGAGGTAATATTGTCATTCCGAGTTTCGCTCTGGAACGTGCCCAGGAAGTCCTTTATTACCTTAATCAACTGCTTATGGCAAATACGATCCCGCACCTGATGGTACTGGTCGACAGCCCTATGGCTATCAGTATTACCGAAATTTTCCGCCGCCATCAGGAACTGATGGATGAAGAGACACTCAGCCTGATCAATAATGGACATTCACCATTCTCTTTTCCAGGCCTGCAAATGACCCGTACTACCGATCAATCCAAAGCGATCAACCATATAAAGGGTAGTGTCATCATCATCGCCGGATCGGGCATGTGTACTGGCGGCCGCATCAAACACCACCTGGTATCGAACATATCACGTTCTGACAGCAGTATTGTTTTCGTCGGGTATCAGGCTCAAGGTACTCTCGGCCGTGAAATCGTGGACGGCGCCTCTGAGGTTCGGATCTTCGGCCAGCAGCATCAGGTGAAAGCCAGGGTAGTATACTTACGCAGCTTTTCCGGACATGCCGATCGTGACAATTTACTCACCTGGGTAACAAACCTGAAAACAAAACCTCAACAAATATTCGTTACACATGGTGAGGCTGAAGTAACCGAAAGCTTTGCCGCTTTCCTGAGAGAAAAAACCGGATGGCAGGTCAGTTCTCCGGAATACAAAGAGGAATTCATCCTCGATTAACCGAGACAATAATAACCGCTTTGGCAACTGGCTAACTCAAAGCTTTGCGGCCAATGATCTGCTGCCTGATATACCAGCTTTGTACTGCCTCCACGACCTCATCAGGGGTATCGCAGATACGTAATAGATGTACATCATCCTCACTAACATATCCCGAAACCAGGGCAACATTGCGCAGCCAATCCAGAAAGCCGTGCCAAAATTTGCTGTCGAAAAGGAGTACGGGAAAGGGCTTAATTTTACGTGTTTGAATGAGGGTTAATATCTCAGTCAGCTCATCTAAGGTACCGAGACCTCCCGGCATGATTATAAATGCAGTTGCATACTTGACCAGCATCACTTTACGCACAAAGAAATGGTGGAACGTGATGGATTTATTTGAATATATGTTACATGCCTGGAATTCGGGCAATTCGATATTCAAGCCGACAGAGGTAACACCAGCCTCATTTGCCCCTTTATTAGCCGCCTCCATAATGCCCGGCCCCCCACCAGTAATGATAGAAAAACCTAACTTACCTAGTTTATTCGTTATTTCAGCCGTCTGATTATAGAGTTTGTCTTCAGGATTCACACGGGCAGATCCATACACCGCAACTGCAGGAGAAATGCCGGTAAGGCTATCGAAACCTTCGACAAACTCCCCCATGATGCGAAACAAACGCCATGATTCCTCTTTCGCCAGTTGATTAATTTCAAATTCAGGGGCCATGTTCATCACCTTCTACTTATAAACTGTTTTCAGGTTCCATTGTAAAAGATATCTGAAGAATACCAGGGAAAGGGTCAAGTATCAGTAAAATAAAGTTCGTGAACTCCCCGTGGTTTGTTAGTAAACCCTACCCTCAGGTCTAATTATATCGGTTACGATCATTGAGTCAAGTTATAAGATTAGTGATACGCAGGTAACACAAGTAAGTCTGGCACTTGTTCCGTGATGGTATATTGTCTGTAAATTGCCATTATTGAAGCTAATTACTACACATCCGACTTGACTTTTCGAGATTAAAATGATATTAATTGAGTATAGAAGCGATTTGATAAACCAACTGAGAATGCTTCAGGAGGTGTCCAATGAAGCTTCATGAGGTTTACGGGGTCAGGCAGGTTGATTTATAAAGCCCTGTCCGTTTTAGGGCAGGGCAGTGATGGAACCCGGAGGCAGCTTGGTGTTTTAAGAAGAGGCAGTCCGGTGGTAAGCCTCCTGCGTGAATAACACAGCAAGTAAGCTAAGTCCGGGGAGTTTGTGCATCAAGGGGGACATGAAAAATGTCCCCCTTTCTTTTCTGCCAATTATTAGTTAATGAAGGTGACTTGATACCCGCCTTCAATCCAATGTAGAATGGCACCATTGGATATATCCTGTTTGACATTTCTCCACCAATGATATTATCCAAAGATATCTTTTCTGAGGCATTACCTTGAAAAATACGGCAAAGAATATCCCTTCCCGGTTCCTGGATTTCATAAAAAGCAATGATACTCTGCAGATTTTCCGCGATAACACGTTAATTTTTTCATCACAAAAAGACAAGGTAATACCACTTCTGGAATATATCGACAGTCCTCTCTCCAAGCAGGGCCCATCGATAATCTTCGACCGAATCATGGGCAATGCCGCGGCGTTGCTTTCGGTTAAAGCCGGGGCTATCAAGGTATTCAGCCCGATGGGCAGCCAGATTGGAGTAGCTACCCTCGTAAAACACAATATCAAATATCATCTCGATAAAGTCGTTCCTTTCATTCAAAAGGACAACAGCGACGATATGTGTTTCATGGAAAAGCTGTCGACGGAAAAAACACCGGACGAATTTTATACAGCTGTCAAAGCAATAATAAAATAGGCGGGGTTCAGTATGGAAAAGATAAGGTTGGGACGCACGGGGATGATGGTATCCAGATTGGGTTTCGGCGGTATCCCAATACAACGTGATACCGAAGAAGAAGCAATAGCGGTTGTCCGGCGCTGCCTGGACCTGGGAATAAACTACATCGATACGGCTAACGGATACTCGACAAGCGAGGAGAGAATCGGTAAAGCCGTTGCAGGGCAAAGAAATAAAGTAATTATCGCTACAAAAACCGGAGGCCGCAACCCGGCAGAGGTCGAAAAGCACCTCGCTTTAAGCCTGCAGCGGTTGCAGACAGATTATGTTGACCTTTACCAGTTCCACGGAGTCAATAACCAAAAACATCTTGACCTGATACTCGAACCGAACGGCCTGCTTTCCGTAGTGGAAGCAGCAAAAAAGGCTGGTAAAATAAGGCACATTGGCATCACCTCCCACCAGATCGACATCGCTAAAAAAGCAATCGCTTGCGATCAATTTGAAACGA
>JAEAME010000998.1_pt1 | contig 22832 bp, 16 predicted proteins | sample 8958731 | NCBI WGS metagenome assembly JAEAME01 (sample SAMN16933194, study PRJNA681113) | bioreactor sludge metagenome | isolation source: anerobic bioreactor sludge (Control) | place: India:Bengaluru | collected 2018-10-24 | reverse complement strand
GTGGGTGCAGGTCACGACGACCCTCCGCTGCCCTTACCCCCGGATCGAGTTCCACCCCCTCGCATTCATGGATGCCAACGCGGCGGAGTTCCGGATCGATGACCTCACGGTGGAGCGGATCGCCTCGCCGGCGGAGACCATCGCCGCCCTGGAGGCTCAGGAGACTCTCTCGGACGACGACGCCCGCCTCCTGGGGCGGTACTACGTCGACGAGGGCCGCATGGAGGATGCCTGGCGGCTCCTGGAGTCCCCTCTGCCCCGCACCATCGTCTCCGACCTGGCGTGCGTCATGGCCAAGGCCACGGACGACCCCGCGGTTCGGGCGAGCCTCCTCGCGACGATGATCCGCACGGGCGCCGCCGGCTACAACGCGGGCCTGGAGCGCATCTCGGAGGTGTCCCGGCCCCTCTCTGCCGAGGACATCGGCAGGGCTCTTGCCGCTGAGATCGGGATCGCCGAGTCGGCCCAGGAGCTGGAGTCCATCACCGAGGCGGTACGGGCCCTGGGCGCTCTCGGCCCCAACCTGACCCTCGCGGGCCGCGCCGAGTATCTGGAGGCGCTAGCCGCCGCCGTCGGGGCCCGCTCGGCGACCGCGACGGAGGGTTCGAGTGTGGCGGCGGCCCTCGGTACCATGGGAGAGGAGATCGCCATGATGCGCCAAGGCCTGGCCGCCCTGGTCGAGGACCTCGGCCGGTGCACGGTGACCGTGGATGGCCACGCGGTGACGCCGGAGACCTACTCCATCGTCGTCCCGCGCGATGCGACGGCTTCGGAACTCCACGCGGCGAAGGAGCTTCAGGTCCACCTGGAGCGGATCACCGGACAGGTGCTCCCCATCGTGCCTCTCCGGGACGCGTTGACGAAGCGGCGCTTCATGATCGGCTCGCGGGAGCTGGATGCGGCCCTCGGCGCCGAGTGGGCGGTGCGGCTGGGCGACGAGGGGCTCCGCATCAGCTCGGCCGACGGCCACGTGCTCTTCGATGGGGGCAAGCGCGGGATTCTCTACGCGGTGTACGCCTTCCTGGAAGACTACCTGGACTGCCGGTGGTTCACCGCCGACTGTCAGACCTGGCCGACCGACGGCGCCTACGACCTCCGAGCCCTCGACGTTATCTACATCCCGCCGCTGGAGTACCGCGCCACGGACTACCCCAACTCCCGCCCGCCGGAGTTCGCCGTGCGTAACCGGCTCAACGGCCAACTCGTCCTGGCGACGGAGGAGTGGGGCGGCCACATCACCTACCAGGGCTTCGTGCACACCTTCAACGCCCTGGTGCCGCCGGAGCTGTACTTCGCGGAGCACCCCGAGTACTTCTCGGAGATCAACGGCCAGCGCGTCTCAGACCACACCCAGCTCTGCCTGACGAACCCCGAGGTGCTGGAGATCGCCATCGAGTCGGTCCGGAGCTGGATCCGCGAGGCTCCCGACGCGACGATCATCTCGGTCAGCCAGAACGACTGGCACAACTACTGCCAGTGTGAGGAGTGCTCGGCGCTGGCGGCGCAGGAGGGCTCCCAGAGCGGGCCGCTCCTCCACTTCGTGAACGCCATCGCCGACGCCATCGTGGAAGAGCACCCGCACATCATCATCGACACCCTGGCATACCAGTACACGCGCAAGCCGCCGTTGCACGTCAAGCCGCGCGACAACGTGGCGATCCGGCTGTGCAGCATCGAGTGCGAGTTCAACCGGCCCCTCAGCGAGTCGGAGTTCAACGCCAGCTTCGTGGACGACATCACCGGGTGGAACGAGATCTGCGATCGGCTGCACATCTGGGACTATGTGATCAACTACGCCCACTGCGTCCAGCCCTTCCCGAACCTCCAAGTGCTGCAGCCGAACATCCGGTTCTTCGTCGAGAACGGCGTCACGGGGATCTACGAGGAGGCGAACTACTTCTCGAAGGGCGGGGAGCTGGCGGAGCTCCGCACCTACCTCATGGCGAAGCTCCTCTGGGATCCCGACTATGACGTCGAGCGGGGCATCGACGAGTTCCTGGCCGCGTACTACGGCCCCGCGGCCGCGCCCATCCGCGAGTACCTGGACGACATCCATCGGCTCGCCGTCTCCGACCCCGAGTTCCATATGACCATCTACCACGGGCCGAACGCCCCCTTCCAGACCGATGAGGCGATCGGGCGGTACGTGGCGCTCTTCGATCAGGCCGAGGCGCTCGTGGCCGATGACCCCGTGCGCCTCCACCGGGTGCGGGTGGCGCGACAGCCGATCCTGTACACCCAGATCGTTAGGGCGGCGGCGCCTGGGTTCGAGATCACCGAGGACGCCCTGGCGCCCGCCGGTGGCTCCGACATCGCCGACCTCATCGACCGGTTCATGGACACGGCCGAAGCGGAGGGGCAGACGGCGATCTCCGAGGGGAGCCAGCACCAGCCCCTCAGCGCGTGGGCCGACCAGTACCGCGCCGGGGCCGAGGCCGTCCCGATCGTCCGGCTGACGGGCGGAGGGCTGTCGGCGGTGGTCGCGCCGAGCCTGGGCGGGCGGATCGTCAGCCTGGTGCGCCAAGCGGATGGCAGGGAGCTGCTCCAGGTGGCCCAGGGCGCGGTCGGCATCGACCCGATGGCAGGTGGCTACGAGGAGTATTCGACGTCAGACTACCGCTCCCCGGGCTGGAGGGAGCCGTACGAGGTCGTGGCCTGTGGGCCCAGTGCAGCGATCCTCCGCGCCGAGCTGAGCAATGGGCTCCGCCTGGAGCGGCGGTACGACATGGACCCCGGGCAACCCGTTCTGAGGATCGCCTCCACCGTCACGAACACAACCCAGGCGCCCGTCAACGCTGGTCTGCGGATCCACCCCGCCTTTCGTCTGGATGATCCGAGTCGCGCCTTCCTCCGACTCGGCCCCGACGGGCCCGAGACGACTGTCCAGATGCTGACCGAACAGGCCGATGGCACGCTCGAGATGCGCTTCGAGGGTGGCGCCCTGCCGCCCGGCGAGTGGGCGCTGGTGGACCCCCTCGGCGGCGTCAACATCCGTTGCCGGTTCGTCCCCGATCAGATCGCGGCCTGCTACTACAACGGCTCGGGCGCCGATCGGCGAGCCAACCTGGAGCTGTATGCGCCGGCCGGCCAGCTCGCTCCCGGAGAGAGCCAGACGGTCGAGCAGATCTACGAGGTCACGCCGTAGCGGACAGAGACGGCACCGAGGGGGGACCCTGGAGTCCCCCCTCGGCATTCCACTCATCCTCACTGCAACGGAGTCAGCCCACCACTCGCGCCCGGATCTCGAGCAGCCGCTTCATCACGTCGCCCAGGGTGTCGGAGTGGCCTTGGATCCCGAAGGTGTCGTGCAAGCGGCGGTAGAGATCGAACAGCTCCTGGTAGGTCGCCTGGTTCTCGGGGATCGGCTCGTAACGCGTGTCCTTCACCCCGCACATGGCCGCCTGAGCCTCCTGCACGGTGGCATAGCCGCCGCCCTCGGGGCCCGCGCAGACGGCCCCGAACATGGCGGCACCCAGGGCGCAAGTCTGTGCCGACCGGCTGATGAGCATGGTGCGGCCCGTGACGTCGGCGTAGATCTGCATGAGCATTGGGTTCTTCTCCGCGATGCCGCCGCAGTTCACGACGCGCTCGACGGTGACCCCATACTCCTCCATGCGGTCGAGGATCATCCGCGCCCCGAAGGCGGTGGCCTCGATGAGCGCCCGGTAGACCTCCGCCCGCGTCGTGCGCAGTGTCTGCCCGAGGAGCAGACCGGTCAGACGGGCGTCGACCAGGATGGTCCGGTTGCCGTTGTTCCAGTCCAGGGCAAGCAAGCCGCTCTCGCCGGGGCGGAGCCTGGAGGCCTGGGCGGTCAGCTCCTCGTGGAGGCTGCCCTGCCCCTCGCACAGGACCTTCACGAACCAGTTGAAGATGTCCCCCACGGCGCTCTGTCCAGCCTCGATGCCATACATGCCGGGTACCACAGAGCCGTCGACGATGCCACAGACGCCGGGGATGTCCGCGAGGGGCCGCTCAGAGGGCCACACAGCGACGTCGCACGTCGAGGTTCCGACGATCTTCACCAGCGTGCCCTCCGCCACGCCTGCCCCGACAGCGCCGTGGTGCGCATCGAAGGCGCCGGTGCAGATGGGGATGCCCGGTGGCAGGCAGAGCCGCGTGGCCCAGTCGGCGGAGAGCTTGCCAGCGGGCACACTCGAGGGCACGGCCCTCTCGAAGAGCCGCCCTCGCAGCTCGCCGAGGGCGGGGTCGAGGGAGCTCAGGAACTCGGCGTCGGGCAGGCCGCCCCACTCGTCGGAGTACATCGCCTTGTGGCCCGCGGCGCAGACGCTCCGCGTGATGGTGGCCGGGTCGGTGTTCCCTGCGAGCACGGCGGGCACCCAGTCGGCGAACTCCACCCAACTCGTCGCCGCGTCGAACACAGCCCGATCGACCCGCAGGCAGTGCCATACCTTCGACCAGAACCACTCCGAGGAGTAGGTCCCCCCGCACTTAGCCAAGTACTGGGGACGCTGCTGCGCTGCCGCAGCGGTGATGGCCTCAGCCTCGTCGACGGAGGTGTGGTCCTTCCAGAGCCACGCCATGGCGTTCGGGTTGCCCTTGAACTCGTCCCGGAAGCTCAGGGGCGTGCCCGAGGCGTCCACGGGAATGGGGGTAGAGCCCGTCGTGTCAACACCGATACCGATGATGTCCACGGATCGGAAGCCCTCGACCCCTCGCGCCTTGGCGAGGGCGCCCCGAGCGGCGCTCTCCAGTCCCGTCAGGTAGTCCGCGGGGTTCTGCCGCGCGAGATGCGGGGCGGCCGGGTCCAGGATGATCCCCGCTTCGCCGCTCTCGTAGTCGTGAACGTGGCTGGCGATCTCCGCCCCATTCGTGACGTCCACGATCAGGGCGCGCACCGAGTTCGTACCGTAGTCGAGTCCGATGGCGTACTTGCTCTCAGGCATCTTCGCCTCCCACATGCCGCGGGCCGCGCTGGGGCCCCATGTTGGCGTGGTAATCCTGGGTGCTTGGCGCTCAGACCTCCCTCGGCCGGTCCATCGGCGCCTAGAGAACACCCTTCAGGCGTCCCAGCACACTCCGGGCGAAGCCATCCAGTTGGGCATTGAGGAACTCCTCGGGGGACAGGCTGGGATCATCGAGCAGGGGCATCAGGTCCATGGCGTTGATCACCGCCGTGGCCACGTCCGTGCCATGCGACTCGTAATAGGTGGCGTTGGCGTGGCGGCGGCCCATGGTCGCCAGGTCATACCGCTTGCCGCCCGTGATCTGAGAGTCGAAGACGCTGACCAGCGCCATCGCGATGTTGTCATGGGGGCTCACGTCGAAGACGATCTTGCCCTCATCCGGCAGCCAGTCCAGGTCACGCCAGATCTCGCATCCATAGAACCCCTTGAGCCGTGGCCCGTAGCCGAGGCGCCGCAGAGCGTCGATCGTCCTGATGGCGCACGCGATATGGGTGGGGTGCTTGTCGGCGAGGTTGTGGATGTAGAGGTACTCGGGCTGGCACTCCTCCAGCAGCTCCATGATGTCCTCTACGACATCATCTCTGCCGGGGTCCTTCGCCACCGAGCTCGGATAGCCGAGGAGCACTGCGGCCGCGTAGTCACCCACGACGGCGGCCTTGCGCTGCTCCCGCTTCCGGACGCCCTTCATCATCTCGTCAGTGTAGTCTGCGTAGACCCCGCTCCGGGGGCTGCCCGCGCCGTCGGTAACCACGACACCGGTGAACCATCGGCCGGGCTGTCGGAAACACTCCAGAATGCCGTGGTAGGCCATGATCTCGATGTCATCTTGGTGAGCAGCGATGGACATGTGGGTGGTGCGGCCTAACGCCTCGGCGTCCGGCGTCCCGTCTGGGATGTATATCTCGACGTTCTCGCTGTTGAGCGTCATGCGAACTCACTCCTCAAAGCCTTTGCTAACCGGTGCCCATGGGGTGTAGGGTTGGCGGTTGGATCATGGTGGTAGGACGGCGCCCCGTGCCGGTCCTGACCAAGGTATCCGGGCTAGAGTTCGCGCAGACGGCGGCGAACCCTCGCCCGGGGGAAGGGCGGCTCCTGCTTTGAGGCTGTTCAACCTCCGGCGACGCCCGTGGCGCTCGCCCCAGTTCAGCCAGTACGTGGCTGCGCCCCATCCCAGCGTCGCTCCCCCACTCGACCCTCAGTTCCGCCCCTTCGTCTCGGCGAGCGCGCGCTTTCGCTCCCTCGCCCAGGACTCGGGCGCCGCGGAGCCGCTCACGATCGCAATCGAGCGTGATCGCGGGCAGGTGAGCGTTCACCGCACCATGATGCAGCCCTCGAGCACCGTCGCCGACCGCGTCAACCTCCGGCATCTCGAACGCCTCGTGAAGATGCTTCTGTGGCAGTGGGGCGGCTGGCGGGTGTGGATCTGTGGTCCCGAGGAGCTGGGGCAGTCCATCGCCCAGGCCTACTCGCCAACAGGGCCACGGGCCTTCGACGCGGACTTCATGGGCACCGTATACGGTGAGCGTTTCACGGTGGAGGCTCTGCCGCTGGAGAAGACGCCCGAGCCGTCCGAGAGCCGCGCCGCCGTAGGCGGTCACCTGAACGGCTGCCGCATCGGGTTCGACGCGGGCGCCAGTGACCACAAGGTGGCCGCCGTCATCGATGGGGAAGCCGTTTTCAGCGAGGAGGTTCTCTGGAGCCCCAAGGACGAGGCTAACCCCGAGTACCACCGAGAGCACATCCGGGGCGCCTTACGCCGCGCCGCCAGTCAGATGCCCCGAGTGGACGCCATCGGGGTCAGTTCGGCGGGTGTGTACGTCGACAACCGGGTGCGAGTCGCCTCGCTGTTCCGTGGCGTGCCCCGAGACCGGTTCGAGGAGGAGGTCGCTGGCATCTACCTCGACCTGGCGTCGGAGATGGGAGCTGTGCCCGTCGAGGTCCGGAACGATGGCGACGTCACCGCCCTCGCCGGCGCCTTCACCCTGGAGGCAGGGAATGTCCTCGGCATCGCCCTCGGCTCCAGCGAAGCAGCCGGCTATGTGGACGCCGATGGTCGCATCACGGGTTGGCTGAACGAGCTCGCCTTCGCTCCCATCGACCTCGATCCCGAAGCGCCCGAAGACGAGTGGTCGGGCGACCGGGGCTGTGGAGTGCAGTATCTCAGCCAAGTGGGCGCGATCCGCCTTGCCGAGAGCGCCGGCCTCGACCTCGCCCTGGGCGAATCGCCCGCCGAGAAGCTCAAGATGCTGCAGGTGCTCCACGCCAACAATCATCGGGTGGCCGAGCTTGTGTACCAGAGCCTGGGCGCCTATCTCGGCTACGCGATCGCGCACTATGCCGACTTCTACGAGATAGACCACGTGCTTACCCTCGGACGGGTCACCTCCGGCCAAGGCGGCCAGGTGATGCGCGAGTGGGCCGAGCGGGTGTTGAAGGTTGAGTTCCCGAAGCTGTCGGAGCGGATCACCGTCCACCTGCCCGATGACTACAGCCGCCGCGTTGGCCAAGCGGTGGCTGCGGCGAGTCTGCCGGAGGCGCCGTGAGCGAGAGACCACTCATCGAGGTGGAAGGCCTGCGCAAGGTCTTCAGCAACCCGGCCGGCGGCGAGGTCGTGGCTGTCGACTCTCTGAGCCTCACGGTGGGCTCGGGCGAGGTGTACGGGCTCCTGGGACCCAACGGCGCGGGCAAGACGACCACCCTGCGCTGCATCGCGGGGCTGACCACACCGACGGCGGGGATCGTGCGCATCGATGGGCTGGACCCCGCCGCGGAGCCTCTCGAGGCCAAGCAGCGCATAGGGTTCCTCGCGGCTGGCGCGGGACTGCCGCCTAGGCACAGGGGGGGCGAGGTGCTCCGGTTCTTCGCCGCTCTCTACGGCCTCGATGACTCCCAGACCGAAGCGGCCATCGAGCGGGCGACAGAGGTCTTCGACCTCCGTGAGCTGCTGGATAAGCCCACCGACTCCCTCAGCACGGGGCAGAAGCAACGGCTGAATCTCGCTCGGGCGACGCTCCACTCCCCGCCGGCGCTGCTTCTGGATGAGGCCACTTCGGGCCTCGATCCCCTCGTGGCAAGGCGCGTTCGCCTGGGTGTGCGCCATCTCGCCGATGAGGACCACGGGGTGCTTTTCTCGACTCACATCATGTCCGAGGCGGAGGCGGTGTGCGACCGTGTGGGGATCGTCCACGCGGGTCGGCTCGTTGCGGAGGGGACGCCCGAAGAGCTGTGCTCCGCGACGAACGCGCCCGACCTCGAATCCGCCTTCGTCGCTCTCGTGGGGGAGTAGCCGGCGGCGACTAAGCCGCGAAGGGGTCCCGCTCCCGAAGTCGGCGCAGTGCCCCGTGCGCCATGGTTCGACATAGCAGCAGCAGTCCCACAGAGGCCGCGACGGCGAACAGCCCCGCGAGCAGCGTTCCCACGATCTGTCCCACGGGCCCCGCGCCCTTCAGTGCCGCTTGGCTGATGGAGCAGACAGTCCACCGACCCAGCTCGACGCCCATCAGCAACGCCAGGGCGTTGCTAAAGCCGCGGACATCGGAAACGGTGAGGCCCAAAGCGCCCGAGAGGGCCGTGTATCCGAGCGCTGCGGCCACCGCGCCCATCCATAGGCTGTTCAGCAGCCAGTGGAGCAACCCCACGGTCGATAGGGTCAGGACCGCGGCGACGAGGGATATGACCACGGGGATCGCCGCGGCGTAGGCCACAGGCAGAGCCGTTGCGATGAACCTCCCATCGACGATCTCACGCGCCGTCAGCGGCGAGAGCAGCGTGAATCCGAAGCTCTCACGCCGGCGATCATCGGCAAAGGCAGATCCGCAGCCCAGAGCCATCGTGAGGCAGGCGACCGCCCAACCCGCCATGCTTACGAAGCCCATCACCCGCCACGCCGGTGGGGCCATCGCCGCCGCATCGTAGACGAACAGCGGGGTGATGCGCAGAGGGAAGGGCGAGGTCAGCGCCGTGGCGATGGCCATGAGCACCGCCGCCGCCATGAGGATGGGCGCTACCAGGGTGCTGCCGCTCCGAGCCGCCGACCGGCATGCGCTGATGGTGATAGGGTTATCCCACTTCTGGGCCAGGCGCTCGAAGTAGCTCGGCCGCGCTGACAGGGCGGCTGCGGAGAACGCGGAATGGCCCGCTGGGGCGGCCATGCGTCGGGCACCGAGTCGCTTGGCGAGCACTAAGCCGGCCAGGCAGAGCAGGGCCAGACCCGCCCCGACTTGGATCATCATGCACAGGCTAGCCGTGGGGAGCTCCGTCGCGGAGCCGGCGAACCACCCACCGCCTGAGCCCGTCATGGCGGCGAAGGTCGCCACAGGTGAGAGGGCCGCCAGGGTAGCGCCCGCGGATCCGCCCACCACCGATAGGCCGAGCCACGGCAGTGCGACGAGGAGGGCGGCACAGGCGAAGTAGGCGGCGCTGTACAGCCACTTCCGCTTGGCAACGAGGAGCCACAGCAGTATCCCCATGCTGTAGCAGAGCACGATGGCCGACATGGCGGCGACGAGAGACTGGAGCACCAGGGAGGAACCAGGCGGGTAGGGCTCCTGCGCCGCAAGGCCGCAACCCACCAGGTGGAGGATGGGTATGAGGAGCACGGCGGAGACGGCGTGAAGGACGCCGCCCGTGAGGTGCGCCGCCGCGCTCCGGCCCAGGCGGAGCCGGATCCCGAGGCCGGTTAGGATGTCGAGGCGCGTCCGGGCCGTCTCCATGACCTCGGACCCGCCTACCACAGCCACGGCGGCGCCGAGGAGGAAGGCGAAGGCGGCCGAGGGCCCGCCGGCCAGGCCGAGGAGGGTATCGAGGCGCCCCTGGACCAGGACGGGCTCCCACATCAGCCCCATGGCCACCAGCCCGATGAGGACGCGGTACCAGAACCGCAGCTTCGTGAGGGCCTCGAGGTAGACCCGCCCCTCAGCCTCCAGCTCGGCCGACGCCATGAGGATCCCGCAGATGAGATGCACCGGGTACAGAAGCAGAAGTAGTATCACCGGCGGGACGTGGAGGGCGTAGAAGGGGAATGGTTCAGCCAGCCAAAGGCCAAGCTCCCAGACCCACGTGAAGAGGATGCCGCCGTAGTGGATCGCCTCCCAGAACCCGCCCCGAAGCGAGGAGAGGGCGCGGATCACCAGCACCCCCACGGCCAGGATGGCGATCACCTGCTGCGACACGGAGTGGGCGACGACGGAGTGGCGGAGCCGAACGGGCGGCCGGAAGGCCAGGGCCAGGTACAGGCCATAGAGCGCGGCGATGGCGCCCAGATCCACGTCTCCCACGGCCGCGCAGATCATGTAGAGCGGCAGGGCGGTGAGGGCAATGATGGATGCCCATAGGAAGGGGTAGACGGTGCTTTTCAGGATGATCTCGGCGCGGCTCATGGGCGTCACGAGCAGCGGCTCGAGGGTGCCGATGCGAGCTTCGTCGGTGAGGAGCTCGCGCCTCCGGTTCGCTGCGGCTCCCCGACGCACCATGAAGAAGTGAGCCAGGCTCATGAGCACGATGGCGAGGCCGCCCCATGAGCCGCCCCACCACTCGGCGAAGCCCCGTGGTCCCGCCATCGATCCGATGGCGCCTATGATCCAGACGATGCTTGCCAGCACGCCGAACTGGAGGATGAACGCGGCGACCCAGCTCTTGCCCCGCCAGTCGCTGCGGAAGCCCCGGATCAGGAACGGGTTGTTCCAGTACTGCCACAGGGTTGCCGCGGCGGCGACGAAGTCGGCGATCATTGGTCCTCGAGCGCTCCCCTATCCTTCATCGCCCGCCGGAGTTGGTGGCACCACGCCTGCGTGCGCTCCGACAGCTTCCGCCTCTCATCGATGAGCCGGTCGCCCGCCCTCGTCAGCTCGTCCAGACTCTCGATCAGCCCCTCCGTCGCGCCCAGGTCGAGCCTCATTCTCATCAGCCCAGCCTGCAGGGTGATCACGTTGAGCGGCGATGCGAGGGAGTGAGCCCCCTCGAGCTGCCATGTCAACGCGCGGACCGCCGCCTGTTCCCGCGCCAGGACCTGGTCCAGCCGCGCGGACAATAGGCTCGTGAGCACGTCCAGCCTCGCGTCAATGTGCACCGCGGTCGGAGTCCCATCCACCTCCCCACCAACCTCCTCCGCCGCCTCGCGGAGGATCTGCCGCACCGAGGCGCAGAAGCTCAACACCCCCGCCGGCCAGGGCCACGAGAACCAGGCCACGATGGACTCGGAATCGCCCTCCAACACCCACCGCTCGACGGCATCCAAGAAGGCCTCGGCGGACTCAGCCGTCGGCTCCGGCGGCTTGGGCCCGATGTCCAGGGGGCCGGCGGGCCAGGCGGCGCCTGATGACGCGGCGGCAACCATCCGCTCGATGCTCGCACTCCCCTGAGCCCGCGCCCTCGCGAAGACCTCCCAAGCCTTGCTCGCCATACGATCCCTCTCCCGGTATGCAGTAGCAGGTTCGGACGTGGGCTTGCCAGACCTGCGACTCCAGGGGGGCGTCGAACCTACCCGTCGCCTCGAGTGTCAGCTATAGTGACGCGAGCGACGAAGGGATGTGCGTCCGTGCGCAAAGCGATCTGCTTGGGGCTCCTCATGGCCTGCGGAGCCCTTGTAGCGTCTTGCTCGACGGGGCTCACCGTTCCGATCACTATCAACGTGACGACGCCCGCCCTCAGCGCTGCCGGCGACTCGGCCCCCGAGGGCCAGATCATCGGGTATGTCTACACCCCCGATCCGGAGTCCGAGGACCCCGCCGTGGGCACCTCGCCGCGTGTGACCCAGACGCCCATCCCCCCTTCAGGCTACCAGGTGCCCGTCGTATCGGTTCTTGTGGCGCCGCAGGGCTCGGCGTCTAACGGCGTGCGGCTCGACCAGAACGGTTTCTTCGTGTTCCGAGGCCAGCCCATCAACAGCCCGCCCGCCGGGGTTCGCGTGAGCTTCACCGGCGGGGGCTTCTCGGACTTCGTCACCGACGTGCCCGTGGTGTCCGCTGACATGGAAGGATGGGATGTTCGGCAGATCGATCTACAGACCAACACCCAGTACGCCAACAACTCGGGCGACATCCGGAGCATGAAGAGCGTCATCCTGAACGCGCAGGTCACCGCGAGTGAGACGGCCCTTATCTCGCTCTACGTCAGTGGTCGCGGCGACCTGACGCGAGACCAGTTGGCCGACCACCCGGATGCCTACCCACTCATGGAGGTCGCCCTATCCGCCGGCGAGACACGCCGCATGCTGGATGTGCGGCCCCTCCGCTCGGACAAGCTACTCGAACTCTCCAATCCCAAGACCGGCAACGAGATGTTCTGGCTCTACCTCCACTCCGAGGAGCCCCAGAACCCTGGCTCCGGGGCGGCAGCGTCCATCTCGAGCCTGGAGATCGTCCTGGAAGCCCTCGTGGGCGCTCCCCTGTAGGGAGGTCGCGGCGGGAGGAGACCCGGCGGCTTAGCCGGGTAGGATCCCGGACTAGCATGCCATCCCCACGGCCAAGACCTCGTGTATCGATTCAGCCCACCATCAGGCCCCGTGTGAGGCCCCGGGCCTCCCTGCGGTCCGTAGCCATCCTCGACCAGCCCGAGGAGGCCTTCCGCCGGACGGTGGCGGATCTCGAAGCCGCTCCACTTTTCCAACGCCTGCGGAGCGAGGGGCTGATCCGCAAGGGTCCGCTGCGCGGCTGGATACCCGCCGATCTCTATCGCGACTATCTGGACTCGGAGATGCTCCCTCTGATCCGTGACCTTGGCCTATCCGAGCGCAGCGACTGGATCGACGGGCTCGCGAGCGCCCTGCCGTCGGAGGCCGAGCGGCGCGCCGCGCGCTACGGAATACCGGCCGAGGCGGCCCAGCGGCTCGCCCGCTATGCGCGGCACCTCAGCTCCCCCGATGACCTCGCCCATGGTCCTGGGGCAGGCGCGGGATCGCGCAAGGAGGTGTCCGCTGGCGCCTCCCTCGAAGGCGCAGAGGACGCCCAAGCGTTCCTAATGGAGTTCGCCCAGCTTTACGCCGTTGGCCTCGAGCAGTTCCGGCGGTGCGTGCTGAGCGACGACATGTCCCTCGTCGAGGCCTGCCGCGTCCTTGGGGCGCCTGAGGAGGCCGTTCGGGCGGCACGGGAGGCAGCCCTGTGCGTCATGCTGCTGGATGTCGCGTCCGGCCCGCGCACGCCCACCGCGACGGATGTGTCCGGTCAGGGGCCCGAGATCGTGGCTGCCATCGTTCGCGGGCCTGCGGGCCTGCCGACGCTGGCCATGGATCCCGCCAACGAGTACGCGCAGACTTATCACATGGACCGCCGGGCTGTAGACGCCCTCTATCGCCTGGCAGACTCCACCGCCGAGGCGGACGGTTTCCTGCGGCAGATGCGCGACCTCAACCGACGCAAGACGGTGCTCCATCGCATCCTTGCCGCCGTCGTGCGGCGTCAGGGCGGCTACCTGATGTCTGGCGACGATGCGGACTTGGCTCCTCTGAGCCAGGCCGAGCTGGCACGGAGCATCGGTGAACACCCGTCCACCGTGTGCCGTATGCTTCGAGACCGGTGGATCGAGGTCCACGGGCATGCGCGGCCCATCGCCTCTCTGCTCCCGAGCCGGACCGGCGTCATCGCAGGCCTTATCGCGCGGATGCCCGAAAGCCCCGACCGCGCTATCGCCGAGGAGCTTGAGGTGCGCTTCGGCCTCAAGCTGAGCCGGCGCGCGGTCGCGTACCATCGAGGTAAGCTTGAGAAGAGAGGGGAGAGCCCCACGTGAAGAGGCTAGCAGCGGTGGCCATTGCCACCCTTGCGGCTGTGACCGGCTGCGCGGGTGGCGGGGGCGACCCGACGCCCGAGCCCACAGAGGTCGACTACACGACCTTCAGCGACACACTCATCACCGGGAAGTACACGGGTGCTCTATCCCTAGCGCTGACCGTTGGGGGGAGACCCGCCCTGGCCGTCACGGGGCGTATCGTCCTGGCGGGCGAGGAAGCCGGGGAGGGTTACACCGCAGTCTCCTCCGCTCAGGGCTACTGGCGGGTTGGGAACGTGCCCGGGGGCGACTACGAGCTGTTTCTCTCCGGGCCGACCATCACGAGCGACATCATCGCCATCACCGTCACGGCAGGGAAGATCACGGCCCGGACCATTGAACTGAGGCCCGCGCCGTAGGAGCGGGGAAGCCATGTCCATCCAGTTCAGGGAGCGCGCCGGTCAGCACCTCGCCCGAGGCCGCCTCTACTACGCCGAGGGGCTTTTCGACGAGGCCCGCGGGGAGCTGGAGGCTGCCTGCGAGCTGAGCCCTGAGTGGCCTGCGCCCTACTCCGCCCTCGGCGCGCTGCTGCTGGATTCGGATGAGCTGCCCGAGGCCCGCAGAGCCCTCGAGCATGCCGCCGACCTGGGGATGGACGACCCGGGATCGCTTCGGGCTCTTGCCGAGACGTGCTGCCGGATGGGGGCTTACGCCGACGCCGCCCGCCACTACTCCCGTGCGGCGGACAGGACCGACGACGCCCCCTCGTCTCTAAGGATGCGCGTGAACGCGGCCCTCTGCCGCACCCGCTCGGGCGATGTGGCGCAGGCCGAGAAGGACCTCCTGAGCCTCCACGAGGGTAACCTCGGCGAGTCCCTCGTCACCCTCGCCCTGGCACAGGTTCTGGCCCATCGGCCTGGCGGTCGTGCCCGAGCCACGGAGTTGCTTGCGGGGGTCCTGGAGCGCGAGCCGCACCACCTCATGGCCCGGTACGACCTGGGGCTGCTGCTCGTGCGGGGCAAGTCGGAGGAGCCCGCGCTGCGCGCCGCCGCCGTCGCTCACCTCGAACGGCTCATGGAGACCCCCGGGTTCCCCGAGCTGGTGCCCGATGCTCACGTGGCCCACTTCGCCCTCGGGACCTGCTATGACGACGACCCCAATGGCTACGAATCGGCCGCTCGTCACTACCGCGCCGCCCTCGCGATCCGCCAGGACTTCCCACCCGCTCTCTGCAACCTGGGGGTCATCCAGGAGCGCCTCGGCAACCGGGCCCAGGCCCTCACCCTCTATGCCCGCGCCTTGCGTGTCGACCCCCGCTTCGAGCCGGCCGCGGGGCACTTGGCGCGACTGTGCATGGAGGCGGAGGAGGCCGAGGCGGCGGACGGGCTGAGCGAGGCCCTCGACATGAGCCGCGAGCGCGCTCTCGCCACCTGCACGTTCCTGCGCGCCGTGGAGGATCGGGCCCACGCCGACGGGCAGGTCGCTCTCTGCGAGGCCGTGCACCGCGTGAAGAACCGGGCCGGGGTACTCGCAGCCCGAGTGAAGGCCCTGCCGACCCAGGACTGCCCGGAGGCAGACGCTTCGGTCCCCGGCGTTCTCGAACTGGCGGATATGATCTTCGACGACCTCAGCGCCCTCCTCGCCGTGCTTCGGCCTGTGGAGGACGATGCCGAAGTCGTGGACGCGAATACGGTGATCCGGCGCACCTGCGCCATGGTGCGCGCCTGGGTACCCGAGGGCATCGCGGTCTCCTGCGCCACCTCCGAGACCGCCCTCCCCATCAGGGTCGACCGCGAGCGGGTGCGGGACCTGCTCACGCACCTCGCACGGAACGCGGTTTCCTCCATGTCTGAGGGCGGCGAGCTCTGCCTCGTCTGTGCGCCCGGCACCCAGGGGCCGGGTTGGGTCGCGCTCCAGGTCCGCGACTCGGGAGAGGGTATCCCTGCGGGATCCATCGAGGACGTTGTGAAGCCGGGGGTCTCGCTACGGTCAGGCGGCTCGGGGCTCGGGCTCTGGATCTGCGGCCGCATCGCTCGCGCTCATGGTGGCATCCTCCGGCTGGAGTCAGCGGAGGGCGAGGGTACGGTCGCCACTCTGGAGTTGCCCCCGCCGGAGCATCCGTCCCTCGCCTCGCGGTCACTGCGGCTCCATCGCTCACTTATGGCCCTGGCAACTCCGCAGACACTGGAGCTGACCGATGAGGACGCGCCTCCGCGGCTCGCTGAGGGGGCTGGCCCCGTTGAGTAAGCGCGTACTGATCGCCGATGACCAGGCCGAGGTGCGGGAGTGGGTCGCCGACATCCTCCAGGAGCTGGGCCGCGCGACCATCGAGACGGCACACGCCGACCAGGTGCTCCCCCTGATTCTGGAGATGAGCGATGCCCTCTCCATGGTCCTGCTAGACTTGGATTTCGGTCAGGGGCAGATGGGCGGGATGGACGCTCTGCGCCAGGTCCGCGAGGCCGGCTGCCAGATCCCGATCGTCATTCTGACCGGCAAGGGGTCGGTGCGTGCCGCTGTCGAGGCGCTCAAGGCGGGCGCCACGGACTTCGTCGAGAAGGACGCCCATGTCGAGGACACCCTCGCCGCCGCCCTGAGCCGGCTGGACCGCTTCGCCCAGGTGGTCGCCGAGAACCGGCGGCTCCGCGAAGAGCTCCGTGGGGTGCAGGAGATCGTCGGCGAGAGCCGGGCGACGCGAGAGGTGTTGGCCCAGATCGAGCGCCTGGGGCCCGTGCCTCGGCCCGTCCTGGTGGTGGGGGAGCGTGGCACCGGTAAGGAGCTCGTGGCTCGTGCCCTGCACGAGAACTCCCCACGGAGGGAGGGGTCTTTCGTCGCCGTGAACTGCGCGGCGATCCCCGATGGGCTCCTGGAGTGTGAGCTCTTCGGCCAGGAGGAGAACGCCTTCGATGGCGCGCCCTTCAAGGAAGGGCGCTTCGATCGGGCCGACGGCGGCACGCTCTTCCTCGACGAGGTCGGCAACATGGGGCCCGAGTTCCAGCGCAAGATCCTGCGGGCCATCGAGTACCATAGCTTCGAGCGGGTCCAGGGCACCGAGACCATCCGCGTCGACGTGCGCGTGATTGCCGCCACCAATACCGACCTCCAGGCCGCCATCCAGCAGGGCGCCTTCCGCGCCGATCTCTACGATCGCCTCGCCTTCGACACCATCCGTATCCCGCCCATACGCGAGCGCACCGAGGACATCGACTCCCTTGCACGCCACTTCGCGCGGCGTTTCCACGAAGAGGTCGCTGGGGTCCCGGTGCTCGAGTTCACTGACGAGGCGCTCACGGCTATGCGCGCCGCGCCCTGGCCCGGCAATGTGCGGGAGCTCAAGAACTTCGTCGAGCGTCTCGCCACACGGCTGAGCGAGCCAAGGGTCGAGGCGGCCCACGTGAACGCCTTCCTCCAGCCAGGGGACCAGGCCGCCGCCGCGAGCTCCACGGAAGCTGGAGTGGGTCCGTTCGCGTCCCGGGTCGAGGCATTCGAGCACTCGCTCCTCACTAGGGCCCTGGAGGCCGCCGGAGGCAATCGCCGTAAGGCCGCCGCGGCTCTGGAACTCAGCTACGACCAGTTCCGCCGCCTGCTTGGGAAGCATCACATAGGGTCACCGTAGCCGCTTGGCGCTTGCCAGTTGCCGTGCCGCAGTATATGTTATCGGCATATATGCTTTTGTGCTTGCGCATTCAGGATTGGATGTGAGTTGTTTTGCGTGTCGCGATCGCGTGTGACGGTGACCAGGTCAGCCCCCACTTCGGCCGGTGCGAGTTCTACCTGTTGGCCGACATCGCCGACGGACAGCCCAAGGTCGTCGACCGAGTGGTTGCCCCGCCCCATGAACCCGGCCAGCTACCCCTGTTCATCGCTGGACTCGGTGCCGCGTGCGTGGTAGCCGGCGGAGCGGGTCCCCGAGCCATCGATCTCCTGGCCGAGCGGAACATCCAGTTCGTCGGCGGCGTGGCAGGCTCCGCAGAGGATGTCCTGGCCCAACTCGCCCAGGGCACACTAGAAGGTGGCGACAGCACCTGCGACCATTGACGGGAGCATGGAGATGGCGACACTCCGGTTAGTCCTTCTTCAGGATAACCGAGCGGCCCGTGCCGACCTCCAGATGGCCCATGGGCTCTCCGTCCTCGTCGAGACACCCGACAGACGTGTCCTCTTCGACACCGGCTGCGACGGCACGACGGTGGCCAATGCCCAGCGCCAGGGCGTCTCCCTCGAGAGCCTCGATGCCATCGTCCTCAGCCACGGCCACTGGGACCACGTGGGTGGGCTGGAGGCGGTTCTGGGTATGGGGGGGCCTGTCCCGGTGATCGCTCACCCGGGTCTCTTCGTTCCCGCCTATGCAGTGGATACCCCCGAGCCTCGGTACATTGGCCCGCCGCGGACGGCCGAGGAGTACGCCTCTCTGGGCGCCCGATGGGTCTGGGCCGAGGAGCCCACGGCCATCGGTGACCACCTGCTCACCACAGGCTCCATGGTCATGCCCACGCCCAAGCCGCCGGGGCAGGACCGCTTCGTACGGCGCGTGGGCGACGTCCTGACACCCGACCTCTTCGCCGATGAGACGGGCCTTCTCATCCGAGCCGGCGACGGCGTCTGCCTTCTTTCGGGCTGCGCCCATGTCGGAGCGATGACGATGGTCGCGAAGGCCCAGGATCTGGGCTTCCGAGTCGATGCCGTCATCGGCGGCTTGCACCTCGGAGCCTATCGCGACGAGGAGGTTCTGGCCCTGGCCGACTCCTTGGCGCGGTCGGGAACGCGTCAACTCATGCCCTGCCACTGCACAGGCGTGCCGGCCGTTGAGATCCTGAGCCGCCGCTGGACGGGGGACTTCATCGAGGCTAAGGCCGGATCAGTCCTCGAATGGGACTCTGGCCGGGGGCGCTGGAAGTCCGCCCCGCTCGCGCCTTGACCTGGGTGCGGCTTCGGCCGTAGTATATGTGTGTCACATATAATTCTCTGCACAGGGAGGTTGATCCACATGGCAGCAGGACAAGGAAGAGGCGGAGGACGGGGTCGTGGAGCTGGCGCGGGCGGAGGACGCGGCATGGGTCCGGGTGGCTCGGGCATGGGACCCGGTGGTGAGTGTGTCTGCCCGAAGTGTGGGTTCCGCACCGCTCATGTGCGCGGCGTGCCGTGTCTGAAGCGTGAGTGCCCTCAGTGCGGCACGCTGATGGTTCGCGGTCAGTAGGCCCCGACGCGGCGCAGGTCCTGAGCGTCCGGCAACGAAGGCCTCGGCCACCGAGGTGATTCCATGCTTGGCGCCGTTTGCTGTTGGCCCACCCTCATCGCCGGCCTCCTGGGGTTCAGTCTCCCGACGGCCGCGTCCGCCCAGCCCGACCATCCTCTCGTGGGCGCCATCCGGTGGGATGCCTGGCACGGTGAGCTCGAGGCGCCGGGCATCGCTGTCGAGCGCGCCTTGGCGCCGCCTCAGTACCACTTCCGCTTGCCGTGGTTCACCGAGTTTCGGGAGGACGGTACTCCGTCCATTCGATGTGATCGGCCTGGGGTGATCGAGGCGGAGATCCAGTATGCTCTCGAGGCGGGCATCGACTTCTGGGCCTTCGTCACCTACCCGGAGGAGAGCGCTCTGTCCATTCCTCTCCGGCAGTACTTGGCCGGCGAGTGGGAGGCGGCCCCGCGCTTCTGCAGCATCCTCGAGTGGTCCCGCTTCGGCGGACCCGACCATTACCAACCCGTCGTTGAGCGTCTCCTCGGCTACTTCGCCGACCCACGATACGTGCGCGTGCTCGGCGACCGGCCCTTGTTCTACCTTCTGTGCCACGGTGACGAGCACGTCACGGCCCAGTGGGGGTCAGTCGACGGCTTGCGGGTCGCCGTCGATGCGCTTCGCGCCGGAGCCGCCGAGCGAGGCTTGGGTGACCCGTACATAGTGGTGACTTGGTTCCACGCCTCCGAGGCGGAGGCTATGCGCCAGAGCCTCGGAGCCGATGCCCTCTCGGCCTACGCTGTGCCAGGCGGAACCCCGGAGGGCGCACCCTTTGAGCAGTCTCAGGCCCAGGCGCGCACCTACTGGGAGCAAATGGCCGCCGTCGGGCCGATGATCCCCATCGTCTCCTGGGGATGGGACCAGCGGCCCCGAGTGGACAACCCGCCGCCGTGGGTGCCCAATCCGACGCCTCACCACTACGAGACATCTACGCCCGAGCAGTGCGCCGAGGCGCTCGAGGCGGCTCTGGACTGGATCGCAGAGCATCCCGACGCCTGCCCCGCCAACGCGGTGCTCTGTTACGCCTGGAATGAGCACGACGAAGGCGGTTGGCTCTGCCCAACCCTCGGGTCGGACGGCCAACCCGATGACAGTCGGGTCCGCGCGGTGGGCGAGATGCTCGCTCGAAGGCGCGCGGGTCGCTAACCCCGACCGGAAGCCGCCCTCAGCACCACAACCGCCGGACCATCGTGGGGAGCGCGAAGGGCGACTGCCCCGCCCTCCACGTCGGGTCCCTGGGTTCGCTCGCCCGTGACTGGATGGACCCATTCAACCGAGTAGCCCCCCTCGGCCAGGTCCAGCGTGAACTCGCCCCCCTCGGGGAGATAGGCCACGTAAGTCCGTCCTGGGTCGGCTAAGCAGTAGCTCGTGGAGGCGATCTCGGGTCGCGGCGTCAGCCTGATCAGGTCGACTTCCGTAGCCACGGTAGCGATAACGCCCAGAGCGCGTCGGACGGAGTGGCGCGCCGGGTCGTCGGGCTCCTGGGTCCACATATCCATGTAGAGGAGGTTGTGGCCGCGGGTGAAGGTCCTCCAGGCCCAGCCGAAGTCCCGGCACTGGTTCCCGAAGAGGTGGTCCGTGTCGCTGAGGACCGGCTTGACGGCCTCCCACGGCGGCGGGTTCGTTCCGAACTCGTGAGGCCCCATCTGCTCGCGGCTGGGCGAGATCCAGTCGCCGGGGCCCGAGAGCAGGGTGTCATTCACGGGGCGGCGTTGCCGGCCATAGGGCGCCGTCACGCCGGCCGGGTGCTGCTTGGGCATCCCCGCCTCAAACTCGTGGATGGTCTCGATCACCGCGTGCTGCCACTCCACGGAATCGTAGTGGCTCTCGTTCGCCACCTCGTAGAGCACTCGGTCGACGTGGTTCACCGATTCCACGACGCGCCCGATGTACGCTCGTTGCAGCCCCGTGATCGGGTGGTCGGCGCCGAGCCACGTGTGGAGCTCCACCCCCTGCCCGTCGCCATCAAGATCGCCGTCGATGCCATTGACGTTGTTATCGCCATGGAAGGGGTGATAGGGCCACGGGTTGACCCGACCGCCCTTGTCCTCGATGCTCCAGCCCTGGAAGAGCATCACGATGGTGTAGATGCCCCGAGCGTCAGCCTCCTCGGTCCGCTTGCGCAGCCGATCAAAGTAAGCATCGTTCAGGCGCGTCAGATCGAACCTCGGCTGGCCATCCCGGGCGAGACCTTGGCCCTCGACGCGCTCGTAGGGCATGGGCGTGGTCAGGTCCGGGTCGTTGTCGATGATCTTCGTGTGCTCCACACACCACATGCGGTAGACGTTGAGGCCGTGGCCACTGAGAGTGTCGAGGAAGCCATCCCAATCGAACAGCACCCCGGGGTTGGCGTCGCCCCAGGCATAGTCCTGCAGTTCCCACCCGTCGTGGAGGCCTGACAGAAACACCGGCCGCCCCGACTCGTCCACGAAGTACCGTGGGTTCTCCTCGCTGACGCGCAGTAGCCCGTCCGCCAGGGCTGCCGGCGCCAACAGGAACAGACCGAGCACGATGAGCACGTATCGCGTGGGCACCGGGCACCGCCTCCAGGCGCTCACGGTTCGACGAGCAGTGCCCGGCACCTCCGGCGAGGTTCGCTTCGCCGGCCGCGGAATAGAGACAGCCAAGAGCGATGAGAGAGGGGAACTGAAGCCCATGAGACGGACCGCCTCGCTGCTCCTGACGGCCCTCGCGCTTCTCGCCTGTCAATCCCTCGCCCAGGACCTGGTGACCCTCGAGGGCGTCAACGGCGCTGTCGAGTTCATCGGCGAGGGCGATGATCAGATCACCGTGCTCTACACCTGGGGGACCCCCTATGAGATGGGCTACGCCCATGGCAAGCTCCTGACCGAGGGTGTCCGGCATCTCTATGAGGTCAGCCTGGCGCGCTTCATGTTCGGCGTCGGCATGGGAGCGGAGCAGATCGACGAGGTCTGGGCCCAAGCCGAACCCCACATGCTCGCCGCCGATCTCGAGGAGATGCGCGGCCTCGCCGACGGGACCGATGGCGCCGTATCCCTCGACGACGTGAAGCGGCTGCACATCATGCCCGAGATCAGCGAGTGGCACTGCACCTTCTTCGCCGCGTGGGGGGAGGCGACAGGGAACGGAAACCTCATCCAGATTCGCGCCCTCGACTATGCCACCGAGGCAGCGCTGCAGGAGGTGCCCCTCATCACCGTCGCCTTCCCCGAGGGCGGCCAACCGCACCTCACGGTCGGCTGGCAGGGCTTCGTCGGCGCGGTTACGGGCATGAACGCCTCCCAGATAGCCATGAGCGAGATCGGCGATGACTGGGACGAGGACAACGACACCTTCGACGGTATTCCCATGTGCTTCCTGATGAAGGACGTCATCCGCTCCGCGGCATCGCTCGATGAGGCTGTCGCGATGGTGCAGGCCGCGCCACGCACCACGAGCTACCTCTACTGCCTCGGCGACGGCAAGATCCCCGATGCTCGCGCCCTCCAGACCTCGCATAGCCAGTGCATCGTATACGGGCCCGAGGACCTGCCGTATGAGAAGCTGGCGGACACCGTCTACATGTCCATGGGAATCGACTCCGGCTGGAACGAGAAGGTCGGGGGCGTGCTGGCCAACGCCCACGGCCGCATCGATCCCGCCGTCGCCATGGAGGAGGTCATGGCCGGCTGTGGCACCGGCGACCTTCACTCCGTGGCCTTCGACGCGACGGCGGGGCGGATCTGGGTCGCCAACGCTGAGGGCGACATCGGCGCCGTTATCGATGGCTTCGACCGGCCCTTCGTGGAGTTCGATGCGGCGGCCGCCTTCGACCGGGTGCGGGCGCTGTTGGGGGAGTGAGGACGAGCGCGGGGCTCGGCTCCTCGCCTTGACACACTCCTATAGGGGTGCTAAGAGAGTGCTATCTGCCCAGTAGGGTGTGCATCGCCGTGGCCCGGCCGGACTACGCTTTGGGAGCCCGCAGGACGCTGATCGCCGTATGGGCCGGC
>JAEAME010000995.1_pt1 | contig 22837 bp, 21 predicted proteins | sample 8958731 | NCBI WGS metagenome assembly JAEAME01 (sample SAMN16933194, study PRJNA681113) | bioreactor sludge metagenome | isolation source: anerobic bioreactor sludge (Control) | place: India:Bengaluru | collected 2018-10-24 | reverse complement strand
ACTAGTTATTGATTTATAGTATTTTACTAAGAAATTTAACAGTGAGGAATACTTGTATATTTAGTGTTAATGATTTGTTGAAGACTCTAAAAATAAACTCTAAAAATTCAAAGATGATTAATAAAATAAAAGATACAATTATACACATGGATGAAAAATTAATAACCATATATGAAGATAATAGTTGTAAGAAAAAATTAGACATATCAGATTTCAAAAATTCAAACATATATTATGCTAAATTACATAGAGAGGTGTTAAAAGAAAAGTTTTTTATAATGTATGATGAAGAAATTGATAATATTATTGATATTGCAGTAAATAATAATATAAGTAGAGATGATATATTTACTCAATTTGCTTACTATTGTAAATCTTTTGGTGGTGACAATACACAAGATAACTATAAAGTGTGTTTTCCATCAGTAGAAACTATTAAAAGAAACACTTTTATTCCTGATGGTACGGTAAAAAGATATAATAAATTGTTGAAAGAGAATGAAATAATACTAATTGATAATGCAGGAATGAATAAAAAAGAAATGAAATATGAAAATACATCTAATGTTTATAGTAGATTTGAAGATAAAGAATATCTTGATAAATATATGGAAATAGCTAAAAAGAAAGTTAAGATTAAAAACAACAAGCTGATTGATAAAGAACTTCAAGATAAACAAAGAAAATTAAAACAATTAATTAATCAATATAAAAAGGATAATGATATTAGTGGCAAATATGATATATCAGAACAAGAATGGTTTGAACTACAAGAAATAGAAAGAGAATATTATGATTTTGTAGTTAAAGTTAGAGGTAAGAAAATTAAAAGAGGAGCATGTCTTATAACAATTAAGTTAGATGGAACAGATAGAGAGTTTTATGATTATAATAAAGAAGAAGTAATACATAATAAAAAAGAGTATAAAAAAGAAAATACTAAGGAAGATAAAATTAAAGCTATATGGGGATAATATAGTTTATTTATATTATGTAAGAAAAAATATTTATATTATCGACAAACGAGTTTACTCGGTTGTTAACTTCTCCTTTAGGAGAGTTAAATAAGAACGTTGTTCTTATTGATTTGGTATTTATGCTTAATTGGTCTTTATTATTACAGTACCATATGGTATGGATGTTGTATATGTACACTACCCTAAAAATTAAGTAAGGGTTGGTAATTATACTACCCACAATAGGAGTGTAGAGATATGATATTTCAACCCTATAAATTACATAGATATTGAAATATAAGGAGTATGAGCAAGTGTAATATTTTAGATATAGTAACTACACTCATAATATGGGTATGATATTTTACTATACACATACAGTAGTGCGTTATTTCTATATTCTAATTATATCACACTATATTATTTTAATCAATATAAATTTATAAAACAAAATTAAAATAAATAATTAATACATAATTTACATAATTCCAAAACTCTACCATATATACATCACCCTCTAAGTCGCATTCTACGGTAGAGTTTTACCCCTTTAAATGATTTTATTCATCAAAACATATAATTGTTCGGAATGATGAAATAAAATGAATAGAAATGGAAAATAATTAAATCTAAGGAAAATAGTATTTTTTACTGTATGCGAAAGTTATTTTTCACACAAGATAGCACCCACACTTTAGCATGTAGTGGTAAGTGCGATAATACAATTATAATAATTTTTTAAATAAATATTGACAAATAAAATAAATTTGATATAATAGTAATATAAGCGAATAAATCAAAGAAAGTGAGGTGAATATTGTGGCAAATTATATTTTAACACTTAAATTAAATACAGAAAGATACGAAGAAGATATACTAAACAAAAGATTAGAAATAAGCAGAAACATATATAACAGTTGTTTGGGTCAATTATACAAAAGGTATAATCATATGAGAGAAGCTAAAGAATATAGAGAAATTGTTAAAATGACAAAAGGTAAGGATAGAAATAAAAAGTTCAATGAGTTAAATAAAAAATATGGTTTGACAGAGTATTCACTTCATACATATGTTAAACCAATGCAAAAACATTTTAAAAATAATATAGATAGTTTTTCTACTCAAAAAATAGCAACTAGATGTTTTAATGCTTTCCAAAAACTAATGTTTCATCAATCTAGAAAGGTTTATTTTAAAAAATATGGAGAAATGGATAGTGTTGAAGGAAAGTCAAATAAAACAGGCATTAGGTTTAAAAACAATAAATTAATATGGAACGGATTAGAGATTGACGCAATCATACACGGAAATGATGAATATGCACATTTATCACTAATGAATAAAGTTAAGTATTGTAGAGTAGTTAGGAAATTTATTCGTGGCAAATATAAATATTATATGCAACTTGTTTTAGATGGTACACCACCTATAAAATATAATAAACAAACAGGTGAGATTAAAAACAGTATTGGCTATAGAAATGTAGGAATAGATATTGGAACACAAACTATTGCTTATTCATCTAATTATGAAGTGGGATTAAAAGAATTAGCACCAGAAGTTAATAATATTGAAAAGGAAAAAAGAATATTATTAAGAAAATTAGACAGACAACGTAGAGCGAATAATCCTAACAACTATAATTCGGACGGTACTATTAAACGTGGAATAAAATTGATATGGGCTAAATCTAATAAATATATTAAAACACAAAATGAATTAAAAGAAATTCAACGTAAACAAGCCGATATAAGAAAGCAATCACATGAAAAGTTAGCTAATTGTTTGTTAAAATTAGGTAATAGAATATTAGTAGAAACTATGAATTATAAAGGACTTCAAGCTAGAGCAAAAGAAACTACTATGAATGAGAAAACAGGTAAATTTAATAAAAAGAAAAGGTTTGGTAAATCATTAGGAAACAAAGCACCATCAATGTTCTTAACTATATTAGACAACAAACTTAAATGGCATGGTAAGGAGTTATTAAAAATAGATACTTTTAAAGTAAAAGCATCACAATATAATCATATTAAAGACGAATATATTAAAAAAGACTTATCAGAAAGATGGAATGATTTTGGAGAATTTAAAATACAGCGTGATTTATATAGTAGTTTTATAATTCAAAATGTAGTAGGCAAAAAATTAGATAAAATCAACAAAGAAAATATGATAAATACATTTAGTAATTTTAAAATACTTCATGATAAAGAAATGGAAAGAATTAAAAATAGTAATAATAAATTAATATCTAGTATAGGAATATAAATTAAACAATTTTAATAAAGGTTTTGATATGAGCCTTATACTATCGTTAATTTGTCCAATAGGATAATTGGTAGTGAAATTCTTAGAAAAATTAATTAGTTTTTATATGTTGTAATTCATTTGTAATTTAAATGAATGAGAATATAAAAGAAGTTGATATATCTAAGAACCTCATGCCTTTAGGCGTGGGAGTATCAGGCAACAGCATTGTGTACAAACTGTATGTAAATTTGCTTTTTTACAAAATATTACACTACAAAAGATAAGGAATGTTTTATACATTTTAAACCCTAACGCATATTTATTATATAGAAATTACTTAATAATCAGAAGGGTGGAATCACAATGTTAAAAAGAGATAAAATGGTTACAGTAAAACAATTAATGGAAAATCTTATAAAATACGAAGGTGAAGAATTAATAGTAGATATTAAAGGGATGGTAGATACACAGATAGACTTTAATGAATTTAGCATAGAAGAAATGAGAGATGAGCAAGGTGATAACTGTATTGTCTTAGATAATCAATATGAGGTTGGATATCCCTTATGGATAAAAGAAGATAAAATTGAATGTATAAAAGAGATATTTAAAGGGGGAAGATTATCAGATACACCTTAATAATATGAAATTGCACATATATTTAGATAATTAAATTACATAACTTATAAAATGAGGTGAATGAATGAGCAATTTAAAAGTTATAAAAGGTGGCAAAAGAATAGAAAAAGGTAGTATATTAGGAAATAATATAGAAATAGAAACTAATATTCCAAAAGATTTATTTGATAAAATGTTGGATGGTAAATTGAACAAAGAAGAATTTGAAATGTTAGATAAAAAAGGAATGTTGGATTTTACTATTTTGGAATAATAATTAGATTAAGTTAAGTCAATTAGATAAAGTTGAAAATAATAAAGACACTCATTTAGATGGGTGTCTTTTAGTATATATAAAAAATTTTAAAATAAGTATATAAAATGTGGTTTTTATTTAGAATGATATTTAAACTAACTCCTACTATTTGTTTACAATATATGGTAAAATATAAAATGTAATAAAAATACTCAAAGTTTAATATATATTATTTTACACAAAATAGTTGTAAGGGATAATAGGGAGTGGTAAAATGAAAATAAGAAGATGGATTGATAAGAATAAAAACAACAAATCTATAAAAGTTAAAATGAGTAAAACTAATAAAAATGGGGGAGAGAATATGGAAACTTTAATTTATAATAATTTTAAAGAAGCGTTAGATAAAATCAGCTCCAAACTACCTCTTTTAGAAGGGAAAAATGGAATGATTAAATTAGATAAGAACAACCATTTTCATCAAGAATGGTTTGAAGATGATGAAGAATAAGAGAATAATATCAATATATGGCAGATATTAAAGATATATATTTGGTAAAAATATATTATGAAGATAATCAAAAGCATTTTAAAAATAGACCAGTTGTTATTATTAATAAAAACACAAATGAAGCAGAAGAAGAATTATATACAATTTCTGAAATAACAAGCAGTAAGCCTAAAACTCCACCATCTTACTACGATGAATTTAAAGAACCTATTATTAAATGGAAAAAAGCAGGATTAGATAAAATGTCATTTGTAAAAAGCAATAAACTACACCTTGTAAAATCAGATAAATTATATAAAAAAATAGGCGTTATGGAAAATGATGATTTCTTTCGCATAGTAAAAAGAATAATAGAAGAAAATAGCTAATAGTTAGTGTTTAGAATTTTGAGAACCTTATATCTTATATTAGGTTCTTCTTATTAGTTAATACAAATTATTTAAATAAATTTCAAAATTCCCTTGACAAATAAAAATGAAGTGTTAGAATAGAGATAGAAACGAAGATAATTTGTTTCTAAAAAAAATATTAATACAAATTAATAAAACAAAAATAAGAGAGGGGATTTTGAAATGGAAAATGAAAAGGTAAAACAGTTAAATATTGTAAGAAAGGAGTATAAAACTCAAGTAGGATTTTCAGATGAGTTTAGTTATAATAATCATCCAATTAAATACGATATAACAAAAGATAATAAACTCAATTTATATGTTGAAGATTGTGCATTTGCTTTAGGTGTTACACAAACCAAAAATACACAAAATGGAATATCAGAAACCATAAGATGGGAAAGAGTTTATAGTGATTTAGTGGGTATTGAGAGAATCCCCAACGCTGGGGATTTTAAAAATTTAACCAATGAACAAAAGAAACAAGCAAGAAAAGATATGAAAACCATGACAATTACAGAAACACAATTATATTTATGGAGTTTTAGAGTGGATAGTGAGCAAGGTAAAAAGTTTAGAGATTGGCTAGCAATTATTGTTCTTCCTAATTTAAGAGAACATGGTATATATGTAAATGGCATGGAAAATATGAGTGCTGAAGAAATTAAAAGAACAACCGATGAAAGAATAGAAAGTTACATATTAAGGAAGTTCGGAATTGGCATAAGAAAAGAGCTTACAGACACTATTAAAAAAGTTATCAATCCTTTGCCTCATGAAGGTTATAAGTATGCTATTTATACTAATGTAGTTTATAGAGTTTTATTTGGTATGAATTGTCAAGAATATAAAGAAACTAGAGGATTAATAAAGAAAGATAGTTTAAGAGATGATATGAAAGAAAAAGGTGAAGGTAAATTACTAGATTTAATTGCAAAAGCAGAAGATTTTATGGGAAATTTAATGATGTCTGGAATAACTGATGAAAATATGTTGGAAAATTTAATAAGCAATTGGTATTCGAAAGTTAGTTAATACAAATTTTTAAAATAATTTATAACTTAATATAATATGTAATTGAGAGAACTATTAATTGTAGTTCTCTTTTTGGTTAAATTATTCAATGCAACTAATCATCTGTAAATTCTAATAAATCTGTAGTTGTCAGAGAATTATCTATTTGTTTGAATACTTTAAAAATTTTATCTATATCTTCTATGTTCATTCTTTTGATACGTTCATAGTAATAATTATTCATTGTTGCAGGACGGATACCAGTTTCTTTGCATAACCAATTTTGACTCTTTTTATATTTGCCTAATAAATCAGAAACCTTGACTTTTAACATAGATGATTAACCTCCTTAATAATATTTAATTCTATTTACATTAATATTATAACCAATTTTTAAATAGTTTTCAAGTAATATGAGTTTTATTTATTTAAAATGAACAATATTCAAATAAACATTGACACACTACTATAAGAGTAGTATTATTGAGTTGTAAGGCAAATAAAAACAATTCAAGGGGGAATTAGCAATGAAAACAAAAATTAGAAATTTAGTAGAAAATCTTAGACAACATCAAGGTGAGGAAATATTAATAGATATAAATGGTGGAATTAGCTGTCTAAAAGATGATATTAAAGAATTGGAAGTTAGGGAAACTGTAAATAGTAGTGGAAAGAGATTATTAATATTAGATAATATATGTGAAGTGGGTATGCCGTTTTATATTACAGAAAATGAGATAGTTAATGTAGAGCAAGGATTCGGTGAGGGATTAGATTATTACATAATGGTAGACAATTTTAATGTTCATTTATATCAGGAAAATTAGATTATGAATGATAGAGAAGAAAGAAAGTTAGTACATTATAGCTATATAGTTGAGAGTGTAGCTAATAGATGTGGAATAAAAATAGAAGAATTACATAGGAGAAATTTTGATATTTATGATAATAAACTTAATGATATAGAAAGAAAAGTTATTAAAGATTGGATAGACATGATGAGATATATTGAGTTTAAGGAAAAATATGATAAAGATAGAAATGTGTTTAGTAAGGTATTTTGGAGTAATTGCAAAAGAAGAAAGACGATAAATGTTGATATGTTTATGATATAATATTTGCAATAGATAGAATGGAAAGAGGGATTGAAATGAGAAAAATTAGAGTTGAAAAGGCTAAAGTTAGAAAACTTAATCATATAAAAATTAATAGGATAAAACCTGTGGAAGTGAGGGGAAAAAATATGTTGAATAAAGTTGTAAGCACAGATACATTATTTAAGAGTAATGCTGATTATTTTAGCATGAATTACGAACAACAAAGAGAGTACATCAATCAATTATCTAAAGAATTTATTGCGTCAGCAAAACCATTATTAGAAAGTTTGAAGGATAAATAGCTATGTATGGTCAAATACGTTCTGAATTTGTTGTAGATATTCATAATAATATTATCAATGAATTAGGTGGTTTGCATGGAATTAAAGATTATAATGCATTAGAAAGTTCAATTAATAATTGTTTTTCTACTTTCTTTGGTGAAGAATTATACCCAACTAAAGAAGATAAGATATGTAATGTATTTTATTTATTGATAAAAAATCATTGCTTCAACGATGCTAATAAAAGAACTGCTGTATCTGTATTTAATATACTAATGAAAATAAATTGTACGTCAGTTCAATATGAATTATTAGAATTAGAGAATTTAGCTTTAGATGTAGCTGAGGATAAACTAAATCAAGATGATGTTAAAACATGGATAAAAGACCATAAAATTAAAACTTTTGAGTAAATATAATATAAGGAGTGATTTTATGAAATGGGAAGAAGTAAGAGAATTATATCCTAATCAGTTTGTATTATTAAAAGATTTAAAATCACACATAGAGAATGATAAGAAAATTATAGATGAAGTTGCCTTAATTAGAACTATAGAAGATAAAGAAGCAAGTAAATTATTAGTTAAATGTAAAGGAGATATATTTGTTTTTCATACAGCTAAAGAAGAGTTAGTCATACAAAGAGTTGAAAATTGGCTTAGATATGAGATGTGTAATATGTTATAATGAAAATAGAATAGAGGATAGGGGGACGCTCCGAAAACACATACTCCGAATGTGTTGCCTCTATTTTATTATATAGTTTTGAATAGTCGGAGAAATAATGATTATACGGAGGTAATTGAGTATGGGTGAGAAAAAAACATTAAACTACCAAGAAATTAAAAATTATATTGAAGTAGAAAGTGATAATGGATGTAAATTAATAACCACAGAAGAAGAATTTAAAAAAGAAAAAATAAAACAAAACAAAAATAATAGCATGGTTAAATTAAAGGTGTTGTGTGGACAATGCAAGAAAGAAATATTCAAGACAAATTTTTCAAAATTTAAAAGTGGAAATAAAAGACAATGTAATAAATGTGGTGTTCAAAATCGTAAAGACAAACAAAAAAAGAATATTGTAAGCATACAAAATGAATTTATTAAAAAAGGATATGTACCTTTATTTACACAAGAAGATTATAAAAATGCTCACGCAAAATTACTCATACAAACAAAAGAAGGATATAAAACTTTATTAGCTTATGACAAATTGAAACAAAATAGGACTCCAAGATTATTTTATCAAAATAATCCTTATACTATTGAAAACATAAAACTATGGTTGAAAATTAATGAACCAACGTATAGTTTATTAAGTGAAAATTTTGTAAGTAGTAAAGATAATAAGTTATTATGGAAATGTGACAAAGGACATGAATTTGAATTAACATGGGATAAGATGTTACAAGGTGGAAGATGTCCCGTATGCTATGGTAATTTTAAAAAAACTACAGACCAATTTAAAAAAGATATTTATAATCTACTTGGTGGCGAATATAAAATTTTAAGTGAATACAAAGGAGCTAATAAAAAAATTAAGGTTCAACATTCAATATGTCAAAATATTTATTATGTTACACCTGCAAATTTATTATATAACAACAGAAGATGTCCATATTGTAATGAATCAAAAGCAGAAAGACTAATAGAAGATTATCTAAGAAATAATCAAATTGAATATGATAGAGAGTTTACATTTAACGATTTAATCGGAGTTGGTGGAGGATTATTAAGATATGATTTTGCTATATTTAAGGATGAAGAAAAAGCTCAATTAAAATGTTTAATAGAATACGATGGTGAATTTCATTATAAAAAGTATTATGATGAACAAAATTTTGAAAAACAACAAAAGCATGACAAATTAAAAAACAAATATTGTATTGAAAATAATATTAAATTAATTAGAATTCCATATTGGGAAAAAGAGAATATGGAAGATATATTAGATAAAGAATTAAAATACTCAAAATACACTAAAAATCAAGCAAGTTAATATTAACTAACAATCAATAATAAATATTCATAAATAAGTGGTAAAATTTACTGCTTTGGTATATAATAGTAACAAAAGAAAAATCAAAGGAGGATAACAATGATTTTAGTTTGGATAATTGCAATAATAGGTTTGCTATGGTTGTTTGCTTATTATGGCAATAAATATTGCAATACAGAGGCATATCAAAATAAATTATTGTCTACAGAAGGAACTTATTTAGGAGGAAGTTCACAAATATATGACGCAGGTTTCAAAGCTATAGTAATGGTATCACAAAAAGAGTTTATTATATCACCTATGTTGTTTCAATCTTCTAGCGATAACATAAAAATACCTATTGAAAAAATTAAGGTTGCAATGATTAAATCAGAACAAGAATTAAGACATAAAATGACTGCTGGTAGAATAATATTATTCGGTATTTTTGCTAAACCAAAAGAATATAAAACAACTAATAAATTCTTATATGTAGATTATTATAATGATGAAAATGAGTTGGAAACAATAGTTGTACAATGTAATCAAGCACAATATATAGTGGAAAGAATTCACTATCATAAAAATAAATTAGAAAATCAAAACAAAAATCAAAGTGTGGAGGTATAAGTATGAAAAATTTAAAAATGTCAGATTTTAAAAAATTTAAGGTGGTTACTTTTGATGAGTATGGTCTAATTAATGAGGAGCAATCCTCTATAATTGGAACTTTAGAATTTTATTCTTTAAATAGTGGAATAGTACAAAGAATACAAAAGGAATTAGAGCAAATCAAAGATGATGATAATGCTTATAATACTTTCTTTTTGATAAAATATTGCACAAATATTGAAATGGATGTAAATATACAGGAATTTAAGAATATAATCGAATATCCGAATCAAAATACAAGAATATTATTGTCGGGAATACAAGAGTTAATTGATAGCTTATATCAAGATAGAGATGATATTAAAAGAATAGAAGATAATTCAAAAGAGTTATATAAAAAAGTTACAGGACAAGATATAGAAGAAGATTTTATAAATAAATCATTAATTTTAAAAGAAAAATTAAATAAATTGTATAATGATATTTCAACAGCAAAAGATGATAAAGAAAGAGATTCTATTTTGAACAAGATTATAAAAATAAAAGATGAATTAAATGACTTGGATAAAGGTGAGGTAAATGAGTGATTTATATAATCAAATGATAAAAGAATTTGAACAAGAATTAGATAATGAAAGTAATAAAATTTTAAAAGAAATTCAATCAGACACAAAAGAGATATTGAAAAAATCAATAATGCAAAATGTATATTCCTTTTATACGCCAAAAGCGTATGAGAGGAATTTTTATTTGTTAAATAATATAAATTCACATTTAGATGAAAATAAAGGAGACTTGTATACTTTTATTGATTCTAATTATGGATATTTTTCAGTTTTAGATGGTAGGGACGTATCGCAATATGTACCTTATTGGGTTAACGAAGGACATGATATGAGTATATTTAATGCAGGATATTATGAGGGTAGACATTATTTAGAACTTGCAAAACAATTAATAGACTCAAAATATAATTGTGATTGTGAAATCATAAATGATGAACCATAAAAAATTTATAAAAGAAAGGAGTGATGAATCTCCATGCAAGGAATTAGATTATTTATAGATGAAAAAAGCAAAGTAGCAACTAAAAATGATTTTGTAAACTTTCTTAAAACATTACAAAATGAGTCTGATAAATCGCCAGTTAAAATTAGAGTAGATGAGATAACGAACTCTATTAAAGATTTAGATAAATTTGTAAATGCTTTAAAAAACGTAAACCAAGCACAAAATCAATCATCTAATTCAACACAACAAAGTGAAAAAACTAGACAACAGGCGATACAAAAAAGTCAATTGGCTATAGAAAGATATCAAATAGCATTAGAAAGAATAGGAATACAAAATGAAAAAATAGGACAAACAAATCCTAATTTCATATCGCAATATGACGCTTTGGAAAATAAACTTAGTAGATTAGCTGATTCAAATACTAAGTTATCTAGTTTACAAAAAGACCAGATTCAAACGCAATTACAAGGGTTACGTTTAATAAATGCAGAAATAATGAAAAATGCACAAGAAGAAGCCAGAATAGGAAGATTAGGAACTCAAATTGGAACTTTACCACAAAATAATAATATGTTTCAAAACAATCAATCCTTGCAAGAATATGTTAAAAATTTAGTTGGTGCTGATGCTACCATAACTAAATTTCAAAGAACAGTAGCAGGAACTTCCAACGACCAAGCTAAATTTACCGTTACAACGAAAGATGTTAACAACAATATAAGGCAAGAACAAATTGTTGTAGACCAAACAACAAATGCTATATACAAACAAAGTGAGGCAATTCGAGAAACTAACGTAAGTATGGCAAATTTGTCAAGTGGTTTCAAAAGTGCATTAGGTATTTTAACTAGCTATATTTCTGCAACAGCATTATTATATAAAGGTATAAAAGAGGTGCGTGAAGGAATTGGTTTCATTAACGAATTAAATAAGGCACAAACTAATATAAGAATTGTAACTGGTGAGTCTAAAGAAGAAGTTGAGGGGTTGACAAAACAATACTCGCAATTAGCAACTTCTTTACATTCCACAACTTCTGAAATGACAGCAGGAGCCGAAAGTTTCCTCAGAGCCGGAAAGACAGGCTCTGAGGTTACCGATTTATTAAAGGCAAGTACAATTGGTGCGAAATTATCAGGACAAGAAACAAAAGAAGTTTCTGAACAATTGATAGCTAATTTAAATGGTTTCAAGTTAGGTTCACAAGAAGCTATAAAAGTAGTGGACACCTTAACGACAATTGATAATAACTTAGCGACAAGCTTTGCTGAAGTTTCAGAAGGTATGACTAGGGCTTCAAGTTCTGCTGGTTTAGTTGGTGTAAATTACCAGCAATTAGCTTCTTATATAGGTGTAGTAAGTAGTGTTACAAGAAAATCAGCAGATAGTATAGGAGAATCGTTTAATAATGGACGCCTAGTGGCATAATACATAAACCACTATGGAAAATCTTTTCTAATCGACTTAGAAATCCTGTGGTAGGATGATAGGGGGCAATGAGTATTTCAAGCCTGAACGACTAAACGAAAGGAGTGCTTTTATTTTTAAAATAATAAGCATATGCGATAGTCTGAACATCACGTATAAACCACTTTAAAAGCGTGAGAAGAGAGGTCAAGTGTAAAGACACTTTAAAGAAGAACCTTTCTCGCCATAAATTATAAATATGGTCAGTACCTCAATTTAAAGGAGGGAAAGTAACAGAAAGCAAAACTATGTTTGCTAGATTTCAAGACATTAAACAGGGTAAAGAATTTGACGCTATGAATGAACCTATATCTCATGTTGAACAGTCACTTAATGCTGTAGGAATTGCTTTAAGAAAAGATGCAACACATTTTAAAGACTATGATGAAGTAATTCAAGAGGTTGCTTCTAATTGGTCTAAATTTAATGATTTACAGAAGGTAACTAACTGTTGATAGTTGTAAAACTATATTGACTTTTATAAGTTATTTAACAAACAGAGCCTCGTATGTAGAGAAATCTGCATAGGACACGACCTTAAAACCAGTAATTCCTAAAGCCTTACTACCACAACAAGATATGAAATATGGTCTTATGAAGGTTGCGAAAGCAGAAACAAGTGTAAGGATATTCATATGGTTAAATCCTAAGTGAATGTAAATGGATGTTTGGTCGCCAAATTCCGAATAGGAAAAGGTCAAACGATTAGAGAGCAATCTCGTAGAACCTCAAGCGATTGGAGGAGGAAATGGGTCGCCCTTAACACGTAATGGTGAAGGTGAAGAAATAATCTACGCACGTTGGGAAACCAAGTGGCAATTATCGTGAGAAAAATTGCATTATAGAAGTAGCGTTTTATAATAAATATCATGAAACTTATAAAAAAACAATATTAGAGTTTATTTGCAAGTTTCATATAATGGCAGATATATCAAAATCCTTAGCGGGTACTAGGCAGAGAGAAAATTTTATTACCTTAGTAGAGAGTTTTAATCAAATTAATGATGTTCAAGAGAAAATCGCACAATCAGGAGGAAAAGCTGAAGAAGTTTTTAATTCCGTATATGGTGAATCTACAGAAGCGAGAATTACCGATGTTAAGCAAAATATTCAATTATTTTGGACAGAAACTCTAAACAGTAATGCAATCAATTCATTTTTAGATAAAATTAACAAAGTGATAGAAGGTCTGAGAGTTTTTAGAGATATGACAACGGGTGCAAAAATTGGGATGATAGCTTTAGGTGCTACAGCTTTTAAAATTGCAACAAATTTCATAACTATCGGTTCGGCTATTACTAAGGCTAAAGTTGCAGGAGAAAGTCTAACCGTTTTAGATGGAATTATAAAAACTTTAATAGGTACAGAATTGACCATGAAAGGTGTAACAACAACATTATCAGCAACATTATCAGCATTATTTAAAACTCCAGCAGGATTAGCATTTATGGGATTAGCTATTGCAGTTGGTGTAGCAACAAAGGTTATTATCAACCATGTTCAACATCAAGCAGAATTAAAACAACAAACTGAACAGTTAACAACCGAATATAATAATCTTACAACAGCTATGTTAAATAATAATACGGCTCAAGCAAAAAGTTCTACAGATAACTTAAAGAAATCTCAAAAAGACTTACAAGATTTACTTAAACAACGTGTAGACTTAGAAAATAAACTAAGTGATGTAAATTTAGACGAAGCAAGTATAATGTCTTATACTCAAGAATTAGATAAGACTAATACCACAATTAAAGAACAGATAAAAGTTTTACAAGATGCTGGATTCCAAGTGGATGCACATACAGGTTCAATAACTCAATTAACAGAGGCTCAATATTTTTTAGAAAATTCTAAAATGGTAGAAACCATAAAACAACAATCCATAGAAGAGTTTAACAATAGAGAAGAAATAGTAAAACTTGCACAAGAATATATTAGTCTTACCAAGATACAAGATAGAAATGCAGAACAAAATGCAAGAATGTCTGAATTAGCAAGAATACTAAACGGTGATATATATGGATTAACTCTTACTAGAGATGCAGAAGGAAATGTTATTATAGGTAATACACAATTATTAAATGACCAAATAGGAGTTATGAATAGCGAGAGTGGAACAGTAGAAGCGTTGACAAATGTAAAATTAAATAGTGTTAAATCATGGGCTTCAGCAGAATATGACAAAACTAAAATAACCTATGAACAGGCACAGCAAAGAATTAAAACTTATATCGAAGAAGCAGAAGCTATGAGCCAGATAATGAAAGCAACAGCACCTAAAGAGGTAAGTATGTCAAGCAGTTTTAATGATAGAATTAATGCACAACTGTTCAATGCTAACAATAGCGTTGCTTATGCACAGGCGAAAAAAGAATATGACTCAAAACAAAAACAAATATCAGATTTGAATGGTATTATTAGACAGATAAATTCTCAATTTGGCAATGTTTCTATACCAAAACCTTCATTATCAAAACCATCTTATACAGCACCAAGTAGTAGCGGAAGTTCAAAAGGTTCTTCAGGTTCATCTAAATCCCCATCGTCCTCAAAGTCATCCAAATCTCCCTCTTCATCTTCCAAATCATCACAAACCTATACATTCAACGGTGCAGAAGTAGACAAATACCAATCTCAATTACAAACAGTAGATGATGCTTTACAAAAAATTGATGATAAAATAGCAGAAATTAACCAACTTAAATCTAATGCCGAGTCAATTGATTCTGAATCTAATTATTCAGAAATCTTAAAAATTCAAAATCAATTATTAGATGAACAAATTAATAAACAAAATACCTTAACATCAAAACATGATGAAATATCTAAACTCAAAGATACTATAACACAAGATATTTATAAGAATTGGGGTAAACTAAAAGGTAAGGATTTAACCAAATTCACTCAAACTGATTGGGATAATTACTTAACTCAATTTTATGGTAAAGATAGAACTTTTAAAAATGAAGCAGATAAAAAACGATATGACGATGGAATGAAGTTATTCCAACAACTTGTTAAAGATTATCAAGATACTACTAATAAATTAAATGAAATTGATGATGAAAGACTTAAACAAGTTGAAATTGTAAATAATGCAATTAAGGATAAGTGGGAATCACAAATTAATGTTTATGATGAGGATTTTAATAAGCAGTCAAAATATATTGATGAATTAAGCACTAGATTAGATTTTGCTAACAGAAGTGATGAATCTTCTATAAGAAATAGACTTGATATTATGTATGAATTAATAGCAAAAAAAGAAGAATATCTAAAACAAATTTATAAAGCAAGAGATGAATTACTTGAACAGCAAAAAAGTTTAAAAGAAGGTAGCTTAGAATGGGATTTGATTAATGATACCGTAGAAACTTACAACGCAAATATAAAAGACGCTACAAATTCATTATTAGACCAAAAAGACATATTGTCACAGTCCATTCAAGAAATGACTGATACGGCAGTTTCTATGTATGATAAAGTCTATAATGCTTTAGTCAAAAAGTATGACAAAGAAAAAGAAGATGAATTAGCAAAAATAGACGAGGAATTAAAACAAAGCACAGAAAAAGAAGATGGATTAATCAAACTTTACAATGCTAAAATTGAAAATCTTAAAGCAGAATTAGATAGATTAAAAGATGAAACAAAAGATGAACAAGATATATTAAATGCTAAAAAGTCTGAATTAGAATTGTGGAAAAAAGATGATAGTATTTTTGCACAAGGTAAAATACAAGAATTAGAAAAAGATATAGCTGATAGAGAAAAAGATTTAAAAATTAAAGCGAAAGAACAAGAATTAAAAGAAGCGGAGGAAAGTTTAAAAACAGAGGAAGAAAAGTACGATAAATTAAAAAAAGAAAAAGAAGATTATTATGAAACAACTTTAAAAGACGAGAAAAAACTTCATGAAGAAACACGAAAAATTATGCAAGGTGGTCAAGATGAAATTTTAAATCTACTATATAAGTATGATGAAAGGTATGCTTCTTTAGGAGAATTATTAGGTAGTTCTTTTACAAATCCGTTTTTAGAAGAACTTGAAAAAGCAAAAAAAGCATTAGAGGATTTAAAATTAATAAACAAAGAGATTGAACAAGAAAAAATAAAAGAATCACTAAAAACTTCTACTGTAGTCAATGTATCTAATAATGGGAAAACCGCAAATATGAGTGACGGAAGTAAAGTGGATTTAGGTGGATTATATAGTAATAGCGAATATAGGGCATTAGGTCAAAAATGGTTAGACGCAAAAGAAAGCGGAGATACGGCTTCGGCTCAAAAATATGAACAACAAGCAAGAGATTATGCTTCAAAATATGCTTCATTTGATACTGGAGGAATGACGGGTTCATGGGGTAATGAGGGCAAACTTGCTGTTTTACATGAAAAGGAGTTGATATTAAATAAAAGTGATACAGCGAATATGTTAAAAGCATTAAATGTTTCACAAAGTCTTGTAGACACTTTTAAAAATATTACTATGCCTAATATATTAAGTGATATATCTTTTAAATTACCTGACTTGTCAAAATTAAATAAATCATCAAATAATTATAATTCTCCTTTAGTAGAAAATAAAATTTATATGACTAATAATACTCCTTTTGAAGTTGAAGACAATATGGATAATATGAATCGTGCTATTATCAAACAATTAGGATTAGCAGGTGTAAATACACCATTATAAAGGTAGGTGATTAAATGATAAATATAGAAGATGTAGATTTACTTGATTTCTATTATAATGGACATTGGTTAAGTGAATTTGATGGAATGATAGCAGGAACTAATGGAATTGAAGATTTCACAGTAAGACCTAGTATGGAAATCAAAACAGAAAAAATTATAGGCGTTGATGGTGAATTATTTCAAAGTGCGTATTATAATCCACGCACTTTTAGTTTACCTATTATGTTTGAAGATTTAAACAAAATAAGAGATATATCTTCATGGTTGGACGTAAAAACTCCAACCGATTTTTATTTTAAAGACGATAAATTAAAAATAAAAGTAATGTTAGATAGTGCTATTGATGTAAAACCCTATGTAATGCAGGGAACAACTGATTTAAAATTTATAGCACATAATCCATTTTTTGAAGCAGTTGATGATATTAAATATATTATTAAATCTTTTGATAGAACGTTTTCACAAATAAACCCACTTGAATTATATAATACTGTAAGTATAACTACTTATGACAGATACACTCCTGCAAGTTATGAATTAACTCAAATTAATACAAGTGAAGAAATAGAAACATTAGTTAGTGCAGATTTTAATTTATATGTAGATGGAATGGTCACAAAGAATAATAGTGAAATAACTTTACAAACGACTTCATTTACAAATATAGAAATATTTAATGATGGTAATAAAGAAAGTTATCCATTAATAACAATTTATATGGTTAATTCAACAAAAGGAAATGTTACACTTAGCATTAATGGTGAAGTTATGAGTGTCACAGATGTTAAAAATTATATTACTATTGATACAAAGTATATGACAATTATCGGTGACGAAGAAGTTGATAGTATAACTCTTGAAGACCAAAATAGATTGAAATCTTTTAGTGGAGAATTTATAAATTTAAAAACAGGTAAAAACACAATAACTGCAACGGGTAATATTAACAAAATAGAAATTCAATGTAGAAGTAGATGGATTTAATTATCCATCTACTTTATTTTATAAAGGTAGGTGAAATGCTAATTGGCTAAACAATTACTTGAAGTATATGATTTATTGATGAATAGATTATGTATATTAAATCCTGATACAACAGAAAAAGCAAAAAATATAACTGAGGAATTTAACTTAAACGGAATAAATGTTTTAACTTTTGATTTGCCTTTAAATTCGCCTAATTGGAAATATATAGTTAATGAACATTTGGTTAAGTGGAATGGTGAATTTTATAAAATTAAGAACCCACAATTCAAACATTCAAGAGACGAAAAGACAATAACTGTAGAATGTAAACATTTATCTGTTGGATTAATGCAAAAATTATGTCCGAGTTATAATGAAATAGGAAAAAATGCTGAATATTTAATAAACAAAGTGTTAGAAAGTTCAGGTTGGCAAAAGGGTGTAATCGCAGTTGATTCAAGTAAATATAGAGCATTACAAACACAAGAACAATCTGTATTTTCTAATCTTGTAAAGATAGCAGAATTATTTGAAAGTATGCTATTATTTAATTCCACTACAAAACAAGTAGATTTAATAAGCAATAAAATTGATAGGAATATACAAATTAGAGTTGGAAAAAATTTAAAAGAAATTAATATAAATTATGATAGTAATGAGAATATAGTAACTAGATTATATGCCTTCGGTGGAAATGATATATTAGGTATACCTGTAAATTTATTAGGTGCTACAGAAGTTGATGAAAATGAAAATGTAATCGTAGACGGAAATGGAAATCCTGTAATACACCAAACTACATATATAGAAGATTATTCTTATTATCAAGCATTATATCCTGATGTAAGTGTTGATTATTTTAAAAGCAATCCTCATTTATTTCTACATGAAAAAACATGGAGTGATACGGAATATATAAGCAGAGACGATTTATATAGGGATACTATAAAGAAAATTAAAACAATATGCAAACCTAAAATTGAATGTAGTTTAAATGCTATTGATTTAAGTACAGTATCCGAATATAGAACAGAAAGACCAATATTAGGTGAAACTATATATGTATATGATGTAGATTTAGATTTGGAAATTGAAGCGAAAATTACTAATTTAAAAATAAATTATGATAATCCTATGGATTTACAAGTTCAAATTAGCGATATTATTGAATATAATTCAATTCTTAAAAGTTTGGTAGATAACTCTTCAAAAGTTAACAGAGTTACTACTGCACAAGGAGAAATAAATGGATTATATATAAAAGACGCTACAATTGATAGTGCTAAAATAAAAAGTTTAGACGCAAGTAAAATTACTACAGGTGATTTAAATGCTGAAAGAATAAAAGGTGGAACTTTAACTCTTGGTGGTACTGATAACGGTAATGGTACAGAAATAATTAAAGACAGTACAGGTAAAGATATAATCACCTTAAACAAAGATGGCATATTTATAGTGGATGGAAAAGTAAGTATAACTGATGATAATGGAACGCTTGTACTCGATGGAGATAGTATTAACGCTGATAAGATAAATATGGGTACAATAGACGCTAATATAATAGATGTTATAAATCTTGACGCTGATAATATTAATACAGGAACATTATCTACAGATAGACTTAGTGCAGGTTCTATTACTGCCGATAAAATGGAAGTAGGAACAATAACTGCTGAAAGTGCAATACTCGCTGATGGTGTCATAACAAATGCTAAAATATCTAATCTTTCTGTAACCACAGGTAAAATTGCAGATTTAGCAGTAGATAATAGTAAAATAGCAAATGCAAGTATTACAAATGCTAAAATACAAGACGCTAGTATATCAACAGCAAAAATAATTGATGGAACAATAACAAATGCAAAAATTCAAAATCTAGCAGTTGATACGGCTAAAATACAAGACGCTTCTATAACTACTGTAAAAATAGGTGACGCACAAGTTACCAACGCTAAAATATCAAACTTAGACGCAGAGAAAATAACCACAGGTATAATATCTGCTGATAGAATTGGTGCAGAAAGTATAACTGCTAATAAAATTGCTACAGGAACAATAACTGCTGAAAGTGGTGTTATTGCTAATGGTGCTATTGGTAACGCACATATTTCTAACGTACAAGCAGATAAACTTACAAGTGGAACATTAGACACTTCTTCTGTAACAGTACAAGGCACAAATGGAAGGTTGAAAATAAGTGGAAATAGATTGCAAGTATTTGATGAAGATGAACAGCAAATTTTATTTGAAAGAGTTGCAATAGGGGATGTTAATGCAGATGGAAGCGTATATGGATTTAGGGTTCGTGGTGAAGATGGTGTAACTTTATTAATTGACGAAAATGGAGTACACGAAGAAGGTATAACAAATGGTGCTATAACAAATGATAAAATATCAGATAGTGCCAATATTAGTGGAACAAAATTAGATATAGCAACTGTTGTAACAGCCATAAATAATGGAACGACTACTATAACAGGTTCTAAAATATATTTAACGGATAAAACTTTAGATGTTGCATTTTCTGAAATAGAAACCACTCAAACTTCACAAGGTCAAACTATTGAAAATCATACATCAAGCATAACTCAATTAAATAATGAAATAGTAACAAAAGTAGAAAGCCAAACTTTTACTGATTATCAAAGTTCGACAAACCTTAGATTAAATAGTGTAGAATCAAAAACAACAGATAATGCAATCATTAATACAGTTACTTCGTCCGATGTATATACAAATGATATGATTGATATTAATAGTGCTATTGAAACAGCACAAAGTACAGCAAATAGTAAGGCGTTGCCTTCTTATGTGGATAGTCAAGCAAATTCTGCCGAAACCAATGCTAAAAACTATACCGACACACAATTAAATGATTTTGTAAGTAGTATATATAATGTTGATATTTCTGATTTGCAAAATCAAATTGATGGAAATATTACATCTTGGTTTTATGATGGAGTGCCAACTTTAAGCAATAATCCAGCAGTAACATGGAATACGGATGATTTAAAAAACAACCACTTAGGTGACTTATATTATGATAATCTTACAGGTTATGCTTATAGATTTAGATTAAATAATTCTGTTTATGAATGGTTGAAGATAACTGATACTGATGTGACTAAAGCACTTGCAGACGCTTCAAAGGCACAAGATACAGCTGATGGTAAAAGAACAGTATTTACTGCTACTCCAACTATACCTTACTATATAGGTGATTTATGGTTAACTTCAACTGCTGATAGTAGTGGAGATTTAAAAAAATGTATTGTTACTAGAACAACAGGAAGTTATACTGCTTCTGATTGGGTAATTGCTACTAAATATACAGATGATACAGTTGCTAATAATGCACAGACAACAGCTAATAATGCTGTAACGAGTGCAAACACAGCAAATAGTTTATTATCTGATATAGCAAATGATAATAAATTAACTCCAAGTGAAAAGCAAGACACAAAAAAAGAATGGGATATTATTGTAAGCGAAAAAACTATTAATGATAATCAAGCAGATGTTTTTGGTATAACTACTGAAAAAACAAATTATGACAATGCTTATAATACACTTAGTACCTATATAACGCCATTACTAAGTAATTTAACAACTACAAGTGATATAGTTGGAACTACTTTTAGAACAAATTTTAAAAACTATTATGACGCAAGAACTAACTTATTAAATGCAATAGCAGTTAAAGCGAAAACTTTAGCAGATAATGCACAAACAAGTGCTAATACTGCAAATAATAATTTAACAATAACAAACGATAATGTTAGTGTATTAACGTCAAAAATGTCAAATGTTGAACAAAAAATAACTGATGATTCTATTATTTCTACAGTAACTAAAAGTGAAAAATATCTTGAATATAGTCTAGTACCAAATAAATCAGCTTTAACTGTAACTAGAAATGCTACAGTAATTAACCCTCTTAATACTTACAATTATATTGGTGGAAACATTGTAAACGCTAATGAATTGATAATTATTACAAACACAGAACAAGACATAGTTTATGTTGCTGATTTACAAATAGTTAATAACGAAATAATTGTATTTGATAAACCTGCTACAAGAATTGAAAGTGCAGAAAGTATAATAGAACAACACGCAGATAAAATCAGTCTAGTTGTTAAAGAAGATGATACAATAAATGGTGGTGCTTTGGTAAGTGCTATCAATTTAGAACCTGATACAATTAAAATTTCTTCTAAAAATATAGACATAACAGGTGCAGTAACTTTTAATTCATTAGATACTGATATTCAAACAAAACTTACTAATGGAGATAATGCTAAAACTACATTAGACAATAATTTAACAAATTGGACAGACGCTAAAACAAAAGTGGATTTATGGAAACATAATACAGATGCTACTAAAATAGATGGTGGTGAAATTTATACAGGAAGTATTACGGCAGATAAGATTACAGCAGGAAGTATAACTTCAACGCAAATATCCACAGAAGGTATCACGGCAGATAAAATAAAAGGTGGAACTCTAACTTTAGGTGGATTAAATAATACAAATGGTAGTATGATTATTAAGGATGAAAATAGTAATAACATAATCGAAGCAAATAAAGATAGTAACGGTAGATATAATATTCGTGCTAAGGATTCAAATGGAAATGTTAGGGCAGTATTTGGTGAATATGCAGATAATAATTACGGAATGACTATTTATAATCAATACGGAGATTTAGTTAC
>JAEAME010000997.1_pt1 | contig 22840 bp, 14 predicted proteins | sample 8958731 | NCBI WGS metagenome assembly JAEAME01 (sample SAMN16933194, study PRJNA681113) | bioreactor sludge metagenome | isolation source: anerobic bioreactor sludge (Control) | place: India:Bengaluru | collected 2018-10-24 | reverse complement strand
ACATATTCCAATATTAGGAAGTTCTGTGTTCCTGATATCAGGAATTTATTTAGTGTAATAATTGACAACTAATCAACAGATTGGGCAATAGACGATGAAGAAAAGTAAAACAGATAGAATTAGAAAGGATATAACTTTTGAATAAGAATGCGTTAATAATTGGTAATTCAGATGGAATTGGGTTGAGCATTACCAAAGAGCTTCTAAAAAGAGAATGGGAAATAGTTGGTATTTCAAGAAGTAAATCACCAATAGAAGACACAGCGTATAAGCATATCGTTTCGGAAGTGCAAGAAGATAAATATTTGGAAACATTAAAATCAGTTCTACAAAATGGTAAACCTATTGACCTATGCATATATTGTGCAGGAATTGGTGAACTTCTGGACATTACAAACATGGAAAAAGATATAACGATAATCGAAGTAAACTTAATTGGGATAGTAAAGACTGCATCTTGTGTTATCCCAATGATGGTAAAAAGAAGGAAAGGTCATTTCATTGGACTTTCGAGTGTTGCGGACAAAATGTTATCTTCAGAAGCTCCAAGTTATCATGCATCGAAAGCAGGTTTATCTAATTATCTTGAAGGACTTGCTCTTGCTTTAAAACCTATGGGAGTAAACATAACAAATATAAGGTTTGGTTTTGTTGATACTAAAATGGCAAAAGGTGATGTAAAGCCATTTATGATGACAGTAGAAGATGCTACGCAATGTTTACTTTTATGTATTGAGAAAAGACCGATTCGATATACAGCACCGAAGATTGTAATTCCTCTTGTAAAATTTAGAAGTTTTATGTTGGAATTAAAGGTATAATAATTAATGCTGTATGTATCAAAATAAACAAACCGTTTGCCTAACTATTGCTGCACCTGACCGAAACCGCGCTGTGCGAATCCGAACGGGTGGATGCCCGTATCAGTTTAAGATTTAATTTTGATGTTTAGTGCTCCGCAGGTTTCGGCAGGTGAGCATCACGTCACATTGAAATCTAACCGAAAATATTATTGTTTAAACAGGAGTAACCTATGTTTTCAAAAATCAGACGACTGATCATGAAACAGTTCACTGTGTGCCCACGAACTGGCAAAATAACCGGACTTGAAATAGTAAAAAGAAAAACTTTATGGCTTTTGCCCATTACAGGATTTATGGCGCTGATATGGTTCATGATTCGGGTCATCCCCAAGCCCAGTCGTGCGACCTATCCCTGTCAACAGGTGGCGCAACCACTGGCTGCCGGCTTTATTGCCTGGTTGTTGGGACTGGTCGGGTCCACCTTGATCATACGTAGTGCCCGTCGCCTGTTTCAAAGACAACGGTATGTGGTAGGGGTGATCTGTTTTGCAACGGCGGTACTGCTTTGCTCTGTCACCTTACATGTAACTCGTAATGATGCTGCATCAGTCGGAAGTTTTGTCTCCACCGATCCGGCCAACAGTCCTATAGGTACTGCCAAAGGGATTCATCCCGGACGCGTCGTGTGGGTCTATGATAGCCTGCTCTGTGATCAAGGCAGCATAAGTGGTTGGTGGTGGGAAGATCAACGCACTGATCCAGAGGTAGCTCAGCGCATGATGACGCAGGCGTTGCTCAACCTTACCGGCATTGATAATTCGGCTGCGGCATGGGATTCTCTCTTCAAGTTCGTTAACCGAACGCATTACGGTCAAAATGATGTGGGTTACCAGGCTGGTGACAAGATCGCTATCAAGGTCAACAACATCTACTCCCGTTCCTACGAATGGACCGCCAGCCAGGATAATCGCCCCTGTCCGCAAATGGTTCATGCCCTGCTCTGGCAACTGGTAAACAAAGCTGGCGTACCTGAAGAAGACATCACCATTTATGACTGCATCTTTTATCATGGCGATCCGGTTTACAAATATAACCATAAAGACTTTCCAAGCGTGCGCTGGGCTGAAGGCGATGCCACGGATCGCGTTGATGGACATGGTTATGAAAACGGTCCCGGCAGCGATCCTGGTACCCGGGAAAAAGTAGTGCCCGATACTAACTGTGTGATCCATTATGGCGATCCGAACCTCATTCGGGGTAGCGGTACGGTCTGCCTGCCCACGGTTGTCTCAGAGGCTAAGTATCTCATCGACGTCGCTTTGCCGCGTCCCCATGAACTGGCTGGTGTCACTTTGTGCGCCAAGAACTTCTTCGGCTCGGTCTGGCATCCAACCATCTACCAGTACTACCACGGTTGGCATCCGGAATTTATGCATAAGTCAGTCGCCGCCCTCAATTTCGCCCCCGATATTCCCATGCGCCCTATGGGATCCTACAATGCGCTGGTCGATCTCATGGGCCATAAACACCTGGGCGGCAAGACGCTGCTGTTTTTGGCCGAATGTATTCGCTATAAGTACTGGTCGGCCCCACCTTTCAATGGCAGGCCCGCCTCGAGTTTGTACATGAGCCAGGATATCGTCGCCATTGAGTCTGTCCTGCTGGACTTTTTGCGATCCGAGGGGGCAGTGCCGGCAGGAACTCCCGACAATTATCTCCACGAAGCGGCTCAGGCTGACAATCCGCCGTCGGGCACGGTTTATGACCCGGAAAACGACGGCATCCCCCTGAAGAGTTTGGGCGTACACGAGCACTGGAACAATTCTACGGTCAAACAGTACAGCCGTAATCTGGGTACCGGTGAAGGTATTGAGCTAATTAAAATATTAAAAACTACCCCAACTGTTGTTGAGCGTAGCAATGGTGATATCCCAGGCACTTTCACACTTTTTACGAATTATCCCAATCCCTTTAATCCTTCAACAACTATAAAATACCATCTGCAAAAGTCGGACAATGTTACTTTGATAATTTACAATATTTCTGGGCAAGAAATAGAAAGATTAGTAAATGAATTTCAAACAATTGGTGAACATGAAATAACCTGGCATCCAAAAGCATTGTCAAGCGGAATATATTTTTGCAAATTACAAGCTGGTGAATTTTCAGAAACTAATAAGTTAATTTTACAAAAGTAAGTTTGGTACAAGCTGTATTAAATTTATACTAACAATGCGTTTCAAGGCGACAGAAGGGCTCTGTTTTAAATCTAATTTTCAGAGTTGCGCATCAAATATCATTTAAGTTTTAACATTCGGTGCACCGCAGCCGTCTTCGCCTTAAACGCGACATCAGGAAAATAGGAGCCATTATGATACAAAAAATCTGGATTTTTACGTTATGCTTTGGTTTATTCTCGTCGTTCAGCCAGCCCAAAATACCCAGATTGGAAACGGGATCACAAAAACCCATGCCGGAGGAATGGATCGACAAAGATACTGGACATAAAATTATTCATCTAATCCCTGGTGATGGGGAAAACAGAAGCTTCTATTTTCACAACAATCCCTTTGTTCTGTCGGATGGTGAGAAAAATGATAAAATGATTTTTTATAAAAAGAAAGGTGAAGACAATCAACTTTATTCGATTGATTTGAAAACCCGTGAAATTAGCCAACTTACGAATAAAAGCAGACTTCGGGGTGAAATTGTTGGCAAACAAACCCGCCAGGTTTATTACCAGTGTCGGGACAGTGTCTTTGCTACAGATATTGATAATCAGAAAACGCGTCTTATTTATGTTTTTCCTGATAGTGTCCGCGCAGAAATTACCACTTTGAATTCAGACGAAACATATCTGGCAGGATCTCTTCGTTCAGCAAAAGAACAAGAAGTATTTAGAAAATACTCAAGCAAGGAAGATTTTTTGGAGCGTGTTTATGAAGCTAAGATGCTTCGCTCACTTTTTTTAATCAATATTGAATCCGGTGAATTTAAAAAAATCTATTCAGAACATGCCTGGCTGAACCACATACAATTCTCTCCGACAAATCCTGAATTATTAATGTACTGCCATGAAGGACCCTGGCATAAACTTGACCGAATCTGGACGACCAACATACATGACGTCAATCCAAAATTGATGCATAAACGAACGGTACATCGTGAAATTGCCGGACATGAATTTTTTAGCCGGGATGGCAAAAAAATTTGGTACGATTTGCAAATACCAAGGGGCGAAACCTTCTATTTGGCATCAGTAGCTTTGCTTACCGGTAAACATGAAAAATATCAGCTTACTCGCGACGAATGGTCTATTCATTTCAATATTTCACCCGATCAGAAATTGTTTGCCGGGGATGGCGGAGATTCCTCACAGGTAGCACATGCAAAAGATGGTATGTGGATTTATCTGTTTACAGTGGATGGAGACAGTCTAAAATCTGAAAGATTAGTAAACATGAAACATCATGATTATGGTTTGGAGCCTAATGTTCATTTTTCACCAGATGGTCAGTGGATTATCTTCCGGGCAAATTTTGAAGGACATTCTGATATTTATGCAGTAGAAATTGCAGAATATGAAAACAAAAAATATTGAAAATTGATGGGTAAAATAGAATGAAGATAGATTACATTAATAAAAATAGAAACCAATTATTTTGGTTGATGATACCGATAATGTCAATAACGATTATAGCTTGCCAGGTGCAGCAACAGGTTCCTTATAAGGCAGCAGGGCCGGCAATCAGCAAGGAAACCAAACCATGGACCAGATGGTGGTGGCAAGGCAGCAGTGTCAATAAAAATGACCTGACAAAGCTTATGGAAGAGTACCAAGCGGCGGGCATTGGTGGATTGGAAATTACGCCTATTTATGGTGTTCGGGGGCAGGAAAAACAATTTGTAGAGTATTTATCTCCGCAATGGATGGACCTGCTTGTCCACACGCTCAAAGAAGCAAAAAGGCTTGACTTGGGTATCGATATGGCGACAGGAACGGGCTGGCCTTTTGGCGGACCCTGGATTGGGGCTGCGGACGCGTGCAAAAATATGGTTTACAAAACATATAATCTTAACGAGGGAGAAAAACTCACGGAAAAAATCTTCTTTGAGCAACAGCCAATGGTTTACGCCATCAGAAAAAGAGTCGATATTTCGGAACTGAAAGAACCCATCAGCGCTAATGAAAACTTACAGGAACTTGCCCTGGAACAAGTCCGCTTTAACAAACCACTTCCACTACAAGTATTAATGGCTTATTCGGACAAAGGTGATAATCTGGATATTACCAGCAAAGTAAATTATAATGGCGAGCTGGATTGGACCGCGCCGCCCGGAAAATGGACATTATATGCTGTTTTTCAGGGTTGGCATGGCAAAATGGTAGAGAGAGCAGCGCCAGGTGGTGAAGGAAATGTTATTGATCATTTTTCTGAAGCAGCTCTGAAAAATTGTCTGCAAAAATTTGATTCTGCCTTTAAGGATCATGATGAACTTTCCATCAGGGCGTTTTTTAATGATTCCTATGAAGTAGATGACGCCCGTGGTGAAGCTGATTTCACACCTGGCTTATTTGCAGAGTTTGAAGTCCGTCGTGGTTATGATCTGAAAATGTTCCTGCCAGCATTGTTTGGCAATGATGATGAAGAGAAAGTTTCGCGTGTGCGCTGTGATTACCGGGAAACCGTTTCTGATTTATTACTTGAAAAATTTACAGTACCTTGGAAAAATTGGGCAAAAGGGAAAGGAGCAATTGTCCGTAATCAGGCACATGGCTCACCGGCAAATATTCTTGATCTCTATGCAGTCAGCGATATTCCAGAAACAGAAGGACATGAAATACTGAGATTTAAGTTTGCTAGTTCCGCGGGGCATGTTTTGGGAAAAAAACTAGTTTCTGCCGAGACTGCTACCTGGTTGAAAGATCACTTTCTCTCATCCTTAGCTGATGTAAAAACAGCAGTGGATAAGCTTTTTTTGGCCGGGGTAAATCATATTGTTTATCACGGTACGCCTTACTCACCGCCAAATGAAAAATGGCCGGGCTGGCTTTTTTACGCGGCTGTTCATTTTGGCCCCACTAATTCGTTCTGGAATGATTTTCCGGCACTGAATCGATATGTCACGAATTGCCAAATATTTTTACAGAGCGGCACGCCAGATAGTGAGGTGCTTCTCTATTTTCCGATTTACGACAAATGGTCCGAAAAGGGCAGCTCCTTATTGCAACATTTCAGCGGACGTGAAGAGGATTATAAAGGAACATCTTTTCAATATTGTGCAGAAACTTTTTGGAAAAAAGGTTATTCTTATGATATAATTTCCGATCGCCAGATTCGAAATCTGGAATTTAAAGATACCATGCTTCAAAGCGGGGAGTGCAAGTATAAGACCATTGTAATACCAGCAGCACGTTTTATTGCGGTTGATACTTTTGAAAAACTAACGGCATTAGCCCGTGAAGGAGCTACAATTATAATTCATGGCAGCCTGCCTGAAGATGTGCCAGGTCTGAAAGATCTCGACAAACGTCGCTTACAGCTTAAAAAATTTTACGGGGAATTGGTATTCAATGAAATTGATAATTCCAATGTGAAGCAGGCAAATATCGGCACCGGGCGTTTCATAATGGCCAAAGAAATCGACTGGATGTTGGCCTATACTGGTGTTAAACGAGAGGCTATGGTTGATAAGGGATTACAATTTATAAAACGTCAGCAATCTGATGGAAAGATTTATTTTATTGTCAATACCGCCGATCAGCCTATTGATGGTTATATTACAATTGCTGAAGAAACAGATTTAGCAACTTTGTTTGATCCGATGACAGGAGAGCAGGGGAAGGCAAAAATAAAACCTTCTGAGAACGATAAAACAGATGTATATGTGCAACTTGCCTCAGGAGCATCGCTGGTTCTGAATACGCATAGCAGCAAAGACCAGATTTCGTTATATCCGTACACCGAACAATCTGGAGAATCTCAAAATATCCAGGGAACCTGGTCGATTAGTTTTGTTAGTGGTGGCCCCGAACTTCCGGAACCGGTAGAAACGGATGTATTAGATTCCTGGACCAATTTTGGTGCAGACGCATTAAAGAGTTTTTCCGGTACAGCAGTTTATAAAATTTCATTTAAAAAACCGGAACATGATTCAGAAGCGTGGCTGCTTGATTTAGGACAGGTGCATGAGAGCGCGAGAGTAATTTTAAATAATAATGAATTGGCCACCCTTATTAATCCGCCATGTCGACTCGTTATCAATGCTGACAAAATGCAGGAAAACAATACGCTTGAAATAAAAGTATCAAATTTAATGGCCAACCGTATCGCTGACATGGACAGGCATGATGTTGTGTATAAGAAATTTTATAATATTAACTTTTCAGCCAAAGAAAGAGCTAATCTAAATGAAAAAGGACTGTTTGATGCATCTCATTGGCCGCCCAGATACTCAGGTTTGATGGGGCCAGTAACTTTAACGCCCCGTGTGTATCATAAGTGAAGTATTTCCTGGAAAAGACCAGTTTTTTTTCATCAGTTGACAGATTCTCTGTTTCTTCCCTTAATACATGTTCGATGCAGCCCAGGAACGCTTTATTAATACACAAAGTGAAGCTAAAAATAAAAGGAATTTAATATAAATAACTAAGGTCTCTAAGATATTTAATCTTAAAAGCCTTTAAATTTTGATTTTCTCGCTTGGAATTAGATTTGAAGTCCGTGGGCAACGCCAGGTACCATGTGCTCCCATCTTGATTTTAGATTAACGATTTCAGATTTTAGAATTAAGCAATTAAGTCCACTGAGTCAAACGCCAGCTAATCAATCACTTCGATTTTTCCTGGATGATCGGCCACGACCTCTCCGATCAGGGCTACTGTTTCCACTTTGCGGCGCTGAAGTTCCTGTATTAATTGATCAACCTTTTCTTCTGAAACTGAAATCAACAGTCCGCCCGAAGTCTGGGCATCGAACAGCAAGGTCGAATGCTCCCAAGCCAATGAATCGGGTAGCATAACTTTGTCCTGCAAATAGTACCGATTATTGTTGGTGCCGCCGGGGACAAAGCCTTCAGTAATCAGCGAATTCGCTTCTTTAAAAATGGGTACTTTATACGCCCAGATTCTAAATCCGACCTGGCTGGCAATCGCCATCTCGTAACCATGTCCCAATAGACCGAATCCGGTAATATCCGTGCAGGCATGGACGCCAATATCTTGCATGACTTCTGAAGCGGTTTTGTTTAAAGTCGTCATCACGTGCACTGCACGTTTCATCAAATCGCCCAGATTTTTGCCCGACTTTAGTGCGGTGGAAATGATGCCCGTGCCCAGCGGCTTGGTCAAGATTAATTTATCTCCAACTCTGGCGCCAGCATTGGTGACAATTTTATCGGGATGAACAATTCCAGTAACGGACAAACCATATTTCAATTCTTCATCCATAATCGTATGTCCGCCGACGATCACGGTATTCGCTTCTTTCGCTTTATCAAAGCCGCCTTTCAAAATTTCGACCAGCACATCGTTGGAGAAAAATTTTTGATGAAAGCCCACGATGTTCATGGCAGTGAGCGGCTTTCCTCCCATTGCGTAAACATCGCTTAACGAATTGGCAGCGGCAATCTGACCGTAGGTATAAGGATCATCCACAATCGGCGTGAAAAAATCCACCGTTTGAATCAGCGCGATCTCATCGGTTAATTTATAGACTCCCGCATCATCAGCAGTATTGATTCCCACCAGCAGATTGGGGTCATCGGGCTGGGGCAGTTTTTTTAAAATATCGCCTAACTCCGTCAGGCTCAATTTGGACGCTCAGCCAGCACATTTTACCGTTTCAGTTAGTCGTCTTTTTTGCTGTTCGGTCATTGATGAGTCGATCTCCGTTGTTCTAATTTAACAGGATGTTCAGGATAAATATTTTTTAAACCTGAATTTCTAAAATGAAAATATTAAATCATTTCTAATTTCAATGTTTACTTTGGAGTGCATCGACTGTGTCGATGCACTGAATTGACACAGTCAAATCACTCCATATCTTTAAAATAAAAATTGCTGGGCGTAATTTACCAAAATTTTAGCACTATTGTCAAGCCATTTTTTAGAAAGAAGAAAGTAACAAACCTAATTTTTCAAAGAAAATTGATGTAAAAAAATGTTAACTGAAATGAAAAATTTTACTTCCTTCCAGGCTATCAAAAACTTGAATTCAATAAATGATCTATGCATAGAGCCAATCTAATTCTTTGCCAGTCTCCGTATCTCCCCCTCCCGTTCTGTCACTCCAATCTGATCAAAGTAAACCAGAATCGGCGTGGCAAATTTTCTGGTGCTGTTGATCATCTCCCGAAACTCGCCCAGCCGAATCTCGCCATGCTGTTTCAGATAATTGACCAGAATCTCTTCGGCTCTGTCAATATGCTTCTTATGGAAAATGGCTGGCTTCTCATAATATTTGATTTCAACCAAAATTCCCAGTTCAATTAGACCCGTCACCACATCGGTTATATCTTTCGGCTTGCCAGCAACTTCGGTCACAATTTCATCCCAACCTGGCGTGACGTACTCACTTTTCAGATAAATCTGTTCGACATTATTTTTGATCGCCTGCTGATGGGGCGTGAAACGAATCTGATGGCCAGCAAGGAAGATTATTTCATTTTTGCTGGTCACGCTATTTTCTTTCAGCAGCGTCTCCAGAATGGCATCGAATAGCACGCTACTCATTTTGCCGAACAATCGTTCTCGCAACTCTGATTTTTTGATACCCCAGAGCATCGGATGCTCGTGATGAAATTTTTTCAGGAAATCCACTATCGCCTGTCGTGCGCCCTGGAATTGCGCTGCGTGGATCACTGCCCATTCTGGCTTGTTGCTAATTACGGTAACTCGATCTCGCTTGTACAGCGTTTCCAGCACCTGACTCATAGCTTCGGGCGCAAAAGATAATTCCTGCGCCAGATTGGAGACCGTCTTCAGCGCATATTCATTCTTGAGCAAATATTGTTCGACGATGACATGCGGATCAGCCTGTTCCAGCAATGCCAGCCGCTGCAATTCCTGATCGGGCAAATATTTCAGCTTGGGCGGATGCACTTCCACGATGGTGCCGCCACCGATCGTTTGAGCAGGGGAGAAGCTGCGGATGACATAGCGATCGCCATAGTCCGCCATAAAAGGGGCTTCCAATCGAAACTGAACGAAGGTCGATTCACCCGCGAATAGCTCCTGTTTTTCCAGCAGCACGACTCGGGCGATGATCTCGCCCGTTCCCAGGTGCAATCGCACCCGATCCCGATTTTTCAATGGATGGGGACTGGACTTCAGCAGATTCAATCTGGCGTTTAGCATATAAGTCGGCTGGTAATAGCCTGCCTGCGCCAGCATGTTGCCCCGCTCGATCTCTTCCTTTTCGATGTCCATCAAATTAATGGCCGCCCGCTCGCCCGTTACACATTGCTCAAGGGTTTTATTATGCACCTGCACCCGTCGGACGCGAAGCTGTCGCTGCTGTGGCAGCAGCTCGATGGTATCGCCAGTCTTGCAGGAGCCAGATAGCACGGTGCCAGCGATCACGGTGCCGCTGCCTTTCATCGTAAAAATCCGATCGATCCAGAGGCGAAAAACGCCTTTATCGGGTCGGGCTTCAAACTGTTGCGCCAAAGAGAGAATCAAATTTTTTAATTCGGCAATCCCATCGCCTGTGGCGTTGGAAACGGGAATGATTGGGGCTTCCTCCAGAAATGTCCCTTTCACCAACTCTTTTATTTCTTCGATCACCAGCTCCAGCCAATCTTTTTCGACCATATCGATTTTGGTCACGACAATAAGACCTTTATTCACGCCCAACAGTTGCAGGATTTCAAAATGCTCCTGGGTCTGCGGCATGATGCCATCGTCGGCTGCAATGACCAGCAGCACCATGTCAATCGTACTAACTCCCGCCGCCATATTCTTGACGAACTTCTCGTGCCCAGGAACATCGATGAATGTGATGTTATCTCCCAGAAAGGCGAAGCCCAGATCGATGGTCATCTCCCGCTCTTTTTCTTCTTTCAGCCGATCGGGATCCGTGCCAGTCAGCGCTTTGACCAGCGAAGATTTGCCGTGGTCGATGTGACCCGCGGTGCCGATGATGATGTGGCGCATAATTGTAAGCTTACTTTGATGATTGAATTATAGTAATCCTTTTGTATTAATTTTTAATTTGATCAAGAATTGGCAAAAATATTTTTGATGGCGTTTTCAACTGCTTTTGTTTCATCCTCTCGGATCGTCCGAAAATCCAGCAGCACCTCGTCATCTGCAATGCGAGCAAAGATCGGCGGTTCATGCTCTCTCAATTTTGCTGCCAGCGAATCAGCCGACATGGTTTGTGGCTTCAAAGCAATCAGTTTCGTGGGAAGATATTGGGCTGGCAATGAACCGCTGCCCAATTGCGAATAGCCATCGCTGATTTTGATCTCACATTTGCCAGCGAGCGCTTCTTTCACATGGCGCTGGAAAGTGCGACAGCGATTGGCTAATTTTTTAGTCGGAATGGTCAGCATTTTCAAAACGGGATGGCATTCGGCAAGATGCTCTTCATCCAGATACAATTTGAGCGTTGCCTCCAGTGCGGCATACGTCAGCTTGTCGCAGCGTAGCGCACGTGTCAATGGATTCTTTTTAATCGGATCGATATATTTTTTCTTGCCGATGATGATGCCGCATTGCGGACCGCCCAAAATTTTATCACCGCTGAACGTCACGATGTCCGCCCCAGCTTTGATGCTATCTTGCACCATCGGCTCGGGCGGCAGGCCATATTTCTGGAAATCGATGAGACAGCCGCTGCCAATATCATCGACCACAGGCAGATCGTGTTCATGCCCCAGATCGACCAGCGCTTTCAATGGCACTTCAGAAGTAAATCCGACAATTTGATAATTGCTGGTATGAACGCGAAGCAACAGCGCCGTGTTTTCGGAAATAGCTCGCTCATAATCATAGAGGTGAGTTTTGTTCGTCGTGCCGACATCGATCATGAGCGCGCCGCTGCGCTTCATAATATCGGGAATGCGGAATGAGCCGCCAATCTCAATGAGCTGGCCCCGCGAAATAATGACTTCCTTGCCATACGCCATCGTATTGAGCACCAGCACCGTCGCCCCAGCATTATTATTGACCACCATCGCTGCTTCGGCGCCAGTGAGATAGCAGAGCAACTCCTCTACATGGGCGTAGCGATCGCCTCGCTTGCCGGTCTTTCGATCAATCGCGAGAGTACAATAATTTTTGATGGCATCGGCAATGGCCTTCTGGGCTTCCTGGCACAATGGGGCTCGGCCTAGCGCCGTATGCAAAATGATTCCCGCGGCATTGATGGCGGGCGCGACCGATGGCTTGAATTGCAATCGAATTCGTTGGGCAATTTTTTGTGCCAATACTTCTGGATCGATATTGATTCGCTGCAAATAAGCCTCATCAGCAGCCAGAATTCGATCCCGAAGTTTTTGCAGCTCGGCCCGGGTGATGTCGATGATGAACGGTCGCGGATACCTGTCCTCATCAAGGGATTTGATTTGAGGATAATTCAGCAGCTTCGGCATCCCGATAAGCTGGTCTAATAAGCGATTCCGGAGATTTTCCTGTTCCATGTTGCTATCTCGATTTTTGATTTGGTGGTCAAGGGTTTTCCAATTCGTTATGGCAAAGTAAGATAACGATATTTTGATAATTTGTCAATAGATTTTTCTTTTAGCATCAGCTTGTAAGAATGGAATAGTGATTAATTGGTTGGTTTGTAAGAAACAGCGATGGCACGAAACGAAGGATGATTGTTTTTTAATAAACCTAACCTGGACAAGCCAGAACCAAAAAGGAAATAGAACGCGGATCGAACGGATTTAACGGATTGAAACGGATTCTTTTAATAATAAAAACTAGCGAAGCTTCGCCTCAAACCGATTAAAAAATCCTCTCCAACAGAAATGAAGTCCCACAGAATTCTTATTATTTTTTTCTGTGGGATGGCAATTCTGGGGGAGAAAAATGCTAAAAAATTTGCACCCAAAAACTTGACTCAACATTAAAGATGTTGTTGAGATAAAAAGTTTAATAATAAAATTAATCCGTTCAAATCTGTCTAATCAGTTAAATCCGCGTTCTATAAAATCTTTGCTCATTGGGCAAGAACTGAACTTTTTAGAAACTAAATTTGTGAATCGACCCACGAATTAATTTGATCGTTAATCATTCATCTCAGCAGCTCATCAATTCTTTTGAACCGATACCCGCTGTTATTCAATTCTAAAATCAACTGTTCCAGCATGAAGTGAAATTTGTCCGTTCTCCTGGGATCACTGCCGATATGAAGCAGCAGAATGAACCCATTTAATCCATCTGGTTCTTGTTTTTCAAAATTTGAAATATTTTTCAATATGAAATCACTTGATTGATAAGCATTCCCCAATTCGGGGTAAGTCCAATCGGCGTGAGATCTCGTGCCGGGCGAAAAATTTACCATTGTCAAGCCAGCTTGTCGCGTCCAGTTTGCAATCATATTGTCGTGCCATTCATAAGGTGGAAGAAAGAATTCAGCCTGAGCTTGGCTGATGCCAAATGCCTTCATGGCTAAATAATTATTGCTCAAATCGGACTGGAATTCTTCTTTAGTAACCAGCAAGCTATCTCGCTTGCTCCAGTCACAGTAGAGCAGATGCCGATCCGAATGGGCGCCGAGATAATGACCATCTGATTTTAAGCGGGAAATGATTGTTTTGAAAGATGGATTTCGGTAGAAATTTCCAGTCAAAAAAAAGGAAGCTTTGATTTTAAATTTAGATAATGTTTCTCGAATAGGCTCGCCGCCATCGGCAAACTGATCGCCAGTGAAAACCAGGGCTAATTCCTTTTTGGCTCGATCCCCCCGAATAATGGCACCGTGATCGTAGGTAAAATTGTTTTTTGAAACTGAGGTCGCATCGTTGTTACTCGATAGAATTTGTCCCTCTTGTTGCAGGGCCGATAGGTAATAAACCAATGTCGCTGTTCCATCCATCGTTGGCTCGTTGGTGGCATAATCCCCCATGTCGTCATGATAAACCACCAGATCGGATTGAAATGGCGCAAATTCATCTTCGTCCCGAAGCGTCACATATTTTAGGCTTTTAAAAATGCTTCCATTGACCGGGCCATCGAGCAAACCGCCATCGATTTGGTAGCCATGAAGATGCGAAAAAGCGGAATGGGGATCATGGGCATAAACGCCATCAGCCGGCAGACCGATTACCATGCTCACTCCCCAGGGATTGCAGCCAAACAGCCAATCCCGCATGGCCGCTTCCAGCTCTAAATAACTTTCATCTCCAGACAGCTTCCGATAGAGCTGACACTGCGTCACTAATGCGGTTACGAGATTATTGGAGCACCAGATAAACGGCACGCCCATCAAAAACGCATTGTCCTTGCCTCGTCGCCAGACTTTTTCGATTCCGTCCCGATAGTAATCAATCAACTTTTGTTTGACATTTTCGGAGGCTGCTTTTGCCAATTCATAATGCCCGATATTCATAAAAGGATACCATTGGTAATGTCGAGCCGTATCAGCGCCCAGCCAGGGAGTTATCGGCTCGAACTGACTGTAATTGATTGCCTCCTGCAAGAAAGATGCTTTGTGAGTCAGGGCATAAAGCTCAGCCGCGCCCAGCTCCATATCATCGGCCCAATTATCTTCTTCATAAAAATAGGGGGCGCGGCATGGCGCAGTTTGACAGGCGCCGGGTTTATTTTTTCCAAATCGATAAGCTGAACCGGCTCGGCGGGCTAATTGGTTGGCGTAATCTGAATTAATATTTTTAAAAATTCGAGCTCCCAGTGCAAATGCCGACGCAAATTTGCCGGCGGTCGATGCAGTTCCGGTGGCTCTATTTTTATAATCAAATACGCCCTGAACTTCACCCGAACAAAAATAGACCGGGCGCTCCAGACCCCTGCCATAGCTGGTGGTATCTTCAGTTGGCAGACGCCAGCCCCGATGGTCGCGATCATCAGCAATCTGGTTGAACATCCAATCATCGCGGGGATGCATTTTCAACAGCCAGTCCAATCCCCATTTTGCTTCATCCAGCACATCGGGAATGCCATTGGCTCCGGCCAAGCCGCTGGCATCGAATCGATCTTCAAACGATTCCGGATTTTCTCGGTAGGCAAACAGTAAATGAAACGCGGCGTTGGCAGAGGTGGTCACATATTGCAGGTAGTCCGCGGCATCGTGCCAGCCGCCGACGACATCGAGGTGCGTGCCATCCGGCATGGGTCCGTAAATCGTATAGCCGTCGTGAGTATGGCAAGAGTCATTCAGAAACGGATTGAAGCCGCAGCGTTGCTGTCGCATATACTTGAGCAGGAAATCCGCCGCTCCATCGTAGGCGTGGTTGTTGATTTTGAATGCGGGAGATTTGATTTGATCGACTTTTAAATAGAATTGCCCTTCATTTTGAAATTCACTAAAATCCAGTCGATAGGTTTGCATAAATGGACCATAGGCGCCGGTCGATTTTGCTCTGGTGGAATTCCACACCGGCTGATTGGATTGGGCGTCGAACAAGTCGAAACGAGTACATGGAATAGCGGCTTTGCTGGCAAGGACGGCTACCTTTGTGGAATGGGGCAGGTAGCCAAGCTGGTTGATCCGAATCCAGCTTTGGGCTGCATTTTGTGGAGTAGTCATGCAGTTTGCAATTGAAAGCAAAATAAACAACGAAAGTATATACCGAGAAATAATTTTCATTTTCTCTTTTCCTGAATTTTTTCATAAACAACAAGTGACCATCACCTGTGAATTGGCAGGCGACGGTCACTATTTTAGAATTAAATTATTCTAAAGCAATCCCAAATTCAATCTTTGAGCGAATATTGCTTGAAATCGAATTCCCAATAAGATGCTGTTCACCCTATCGTTGTTTCTCTGATCATTTTTTTTCAGTTTTGGTCAAGCGGAAGTAGCAATACAAAATAGCAGTTCCAATCGGAAGCGTGATTAGCACCCATGATAATGGTATTTGTTCAGCCGTTGCCAGGTTGATTCCGCCGATGTTGATTTCTTTGTAGTATAAAAAAATTGCCAACAGATTATTGGTGAAGTGTCCCGCCATGGATGGGAGCAAGCTTTTGCTTCGATAAAAAAAGAAGCCAAAAATAATTCCCAGCAGAGAAAGGGTAATCAGGCTCAGTGGCTGCATGTGATACAACCCGAAGATAATTCCGACCAGCCAGACGCTTTTGGCGCGAATGGCTCGCTCAAAGGTGCGTTGCACATAACCACGGAAGAAAATCTCTTCACAGATCGCCGGCGTGATCGCGATCAGAAAAACCAGCCATAAAAATTCAGGCAAGGAATGGGCGGTGAACAATTCCTGGTAAAATTTATTGAAGACTTCTGGCAGCTCGAACCACCGCATAAACTCATTGCCGATATAAGCTCCGGTGGGAATAATTGCAAGGGTGGCAAGTACTGCGAGAACAATTTCTTTCACACTACATAATTGCAAACGGACATATTGACGAACATGCCGAGAATGCCATTGGCTGACCAGCCACCAGACTGGAAACAGCATAAATAAATATTGGGAAATTACCAGCGAAATCCGCATGGCAGGGGTCAAATGTCGTGCCATGGCGGACATTCGCTCTGCAAAAGTCCCGGCGACTTCTGGCTCTGCAACAAATATTTTGGTCATTAAATACCCAATGAAGAACAAAATACTCTGGGCGTTGAAATAAAGCGCACCGATTCCCAATAAGCCGATGACGGCCGCGGCATTGGGGCTTCTTCCTTTTTTTTCCCAGGTTCCGTCGAGCGCCGATGGAATTAATCCAATGTCGGTATTATGTTGCTCTGGCTCCATAATTTCTAAAAAATCCTATAAAAACTTTGTGCCTTCCATAACTTCGTTGCTTCGTGATTAAGAATAAATCCGGCTAAAAAAGCTAAACCTGCCCGGCTTCCGCCACATCCGTCGATTGGACAAATTCATTTTTTCGTGCCCGGAGATCGAAATACATGATCACCGGGATCAAGGGCGTGATCAATAACAATAAAGCATAACTGACAAAGGTGACGATCCCCAGTCCGATTCCCAACGAATCAAACAGCTCGAGGAACTCGATGGATTCTGTGGCGCCTTCGGCCAGTGAGTTAATCAGCGAAAAATATTTGGTGATGAATCCCCACATCGCAAAAAGCTGAACTGGCGCAGTAATGATAGAAATGGCAAATTGAGCGATGAGAGTTAATAACAGCAGGATGCCAAAAGTCCGCCACCAGAAGCCTTTCACCAAAAAGGAGCTTCTGCCAAATGACTGGAAAATGCTGCTCTCTTCCCAGGCGATGGCGACAACGGTAAAGGTCCAGCGGATGAACAAATAAACCGCGAAAGCTCCGGCTATCAGGAGGATCATAATTCCCAATAGCATTATTCCTATTGATTCAGATCCAGCGCCGATTCCAATAAAAATAATGGGAATAAAAAATAAAGCTCCGAGCGCCAGGTATTGTAGAATTTGTTGTCCCACGACTCGCCCGAACCGGCGGCTAAAGGTTTTGCTGAGGGCATCATTCCAACTAAGTGGCTGATTACTCATTTCGGCACAGCCGACAATAGTAACGCCAATGGTTGCCGCTAAATATGCCAGGATAAAAACCAAATAGCCAACTGAAAAAGTTGTGAGCTGCTTGATCATGGGTAGAAAAACTTCGAGGGTGAAATCTTGAGTCAGCTCTTCAGTCCGAATCATCTTTGTAATTAAAGAGAAAAAGTCATTCATTCCAACGGTAAAAATAATCGAAGCGGGGATGAGGATGATGACTGCAATAATGATGTTGCGCACCGCAGTTTTTCCAATGAGCTTGAATAATCGGTCGAACATGTCACCCAGGCTCATGGGGACAAAAGTTGGTTGCATGGTTCCTCCCTATACTTTGAGTCAAGATGATTAAGGTCAAGATAATGAGTTTATAAATGTCATTGAATTAATCTATCTTTAATTATCTTGACTCTAATTATGTCTGTATGAAAAGGGAAACTGACCGATCGGTCACTAAAATAGCAATGCTAAAATTTCAATAACTTATCAGCTTTTGATAAGCAATCAACCGGTCAGTTGCTCGATTTTTCAAACGGACACTAATTATCTTGACCAAATCAAATTGGCGCTAAAAGCGAAAACGGTTCGAGGGGAATATTTCTAACAATCCAGAATAAAATAATGACAACAAGCATTAGCCAGATCCAGATAGCTGGAACAAATATTTTAGGAAAATGACGCCTTCGAATAACAAAGGCAAGATTCGATAAGAACGAATAGCCTAAAATTGGCAGCGAACATACCATTAAAGCATTGAGTCGGCAGGCTGCCCCAATATGCCCGTGCAGCAATTGGTGCAATGCACGCAGTGATCCACATCCGGGACAATAGAATCCTGTTAAAGTTTTGAAGGGACAGGGCGCATAAAGATTTGAATTTTCAGGATTGAACAAATAAAGAACGATACCACAAATGATAATAAGCCCCAAAACCAGAGCAAATTTTAATCTCTGGTTTGGTGGCACTATCGAAAAAAAAAATTGAAGCAATAATAAAACGCATAGCGACATTTTTTAGTAGTTTAATCCTCTCATTCCACCAGCAACCATAGCAATGAGCCAAATAACCCCGATAGCTGCGCCCAGACCAAACGAAATCCAGCAGAACTGTTTTGCCTTTTCAGAGGATTGAACTGCACCCTCGTAATCTCCAACCTGCAATTTACTGTTAACCTGTGCGGCATAGACAATTGCTGCTATGCCAAAAGGCAAACAGCAAAAAATAGTAACCAGAATGGCTTGAACCAGATAATTTGGTACGCTTCTTTGAATCGGTCCACTTCTTGGCAATTGGTCGTTTCGAGTTGATTCTCCACAAAATGAACAAAAGGTTGAATCATCAGGGATCTCTTTACTACAGTTTTTACAAATCATTTTCAATCCTCCTGTTAAATGGTTTTAATGCCACGGTTATTACAAAATCTGATCCTGAAAACAATTTTGCTCCACTGTCAGTACAAAATTCTAATTCACGCTTCACACCCAAAAGAGGTTATTTTTTTTCGACAATTTGAAAGGTGATCGCAGATATAGTCAGGCATCTCCGAATTGGATCGCTGTACATTTTCGCGCAGGTTCCAAGCTGGTCAATCAAGCTGAGGGAAATCATCATATGAAGCAAACTTACCGGGTAGAGAATTTTCCTTCCCTGCACGATAATTTTCAAGGGTGTCTATTTTTTTTGAGCAATATAGTAAAATATTTTTTAAAAGTCAACATGTTATTATTGAAGTCCCATGATAAGATGAAAAAAGTTCTCATTATTATTTTACGATAATCCCCAAGAAGCTGGCAGGTTGAGGCATATTAATTACAGGAATCCAATTTTTTACTTGCTTTTTAACTTCTTGCATTTTATATTGATTTAGTGCAAATTCACCATCATACATGGAGAGAGGCAAAGTGGCAACGAACCATATGATTTTTCGACTGGAGTTGGGGAAACAGACCGCTCCGGGAATAAACCGATCTCAGAATGAGGATCAAATCGGTTTCTATATTCCACAACAGCAAGAGGTGCTGCTGCTTCGAGGTCAAATGTTCATTGTGGCAGATGGCAGCGGCGAGGAAGGTCTGGGGGAATTTGCCAGCAAATTGGCTACTCAGACCGTCATTCAGGAATATTATGAAGAGCCTTGGATAGGGACGGTTGAAGAGATGCTCACCCGATCTTTTATCAAGGCAAACAAAACTTTAATCGATGCCAATGAAGAAAATCGATCGGAAAAGCATTTTTCAACATCCATGATTGGTGGCGTCATCAATCAAGAAACGCTCTACCTGGCTCATGTTGGGAACTGTCGGGCGTTTCTGTTAAGTTATCATGTCTTTGAAAGTCTCGCTCAGAGTCATTCGTTTGATGTTGATAAAGGCGACCGCCAGGTTGATATCCAGGGTGAAGAAAATGGAACCGTGTTGGTGCGTGCTCTCGGCATTGAAGAAGATGTCAAAGTTGATATTGTCAAGCGAAAGGTCCAGATAAATGATTTAATTTTGTTGTGCACCGATGGCCTTTATAATTATGTTGATGAAAAAACAATCCAGAGCATTGTTGCTGCAACTCCGCCTCAGCAAGCAGGTGAATCGCTCGTTGAGCAAGCCCGGCTTAACAAATCGCTAGATGATGCCACTGCCATGCTGGTTAAAGTTAAAAGCATTAGACGGGTGGATGCCGATGAAACCACTCCTCCAGCCATGATCGACCAATCTGAACCAGCCGAGCGACAGATCGTTATCAAGGGCGTTCGTTACCGATCAACTTGGCAAGAAGAACAATTGCCACCGGATGTAAATGAAACAGTCACTGAATTTTCACAGGATAGAGATATGCGAAGACCAATTGTTAAACGTAAAACAAACATGCAATGGAAACAGAATGTTTCAAATCGTCAGATTCTGAATATCATTACGATTATAGCTTTTGTTGTGTTGGTAGCTTTTTTGATCATTAAATACGTCCCTGACTATCTGCAATCCAGAAAAATTGCTGATGAAGGCGATATTACCAAAGAAACGCTGAATCAGAAGGAACAAATCAAATCAAAAGCTGAAGAGCAAAAAGAAGAGTCAGCGATAACGCCAGCCACTCCATCGGATGTCGATGCTTTTGAGGATGACATTGAATATTTATCTGAACAAGAATCTTCGACAGCGCCTGCAACCAATAAACTTGATGTCGTCATCATCGATGGCTCACTCAAACCAAGTTTACGCTGGAATGTTATTATCGAAGGCATGAAACAATTTTCGGCTGCCGATCGGATCAGCCAGGTCAAGTCAACGCTGAAAATTCCAAAATCGAAAATATTATGGCTGCGCAGTGACAATTCTGAGCAAGAAAGTATTATCCAACAGAGAGTCGATCAATATCAACGCTTCTTTGCTCAAAATTTTCAAGTCTCCCCGGAAGTAACTCCTTTAGATTTTACGCTGGTCATCGGCGCCAATTTTAAGCAACCGAAGCTGCCAGCCATCAGTTCCTCGGCTGTGCCGACCCAAACGGATGCAGCCTATTATCTTGAAATCCTGAATGGATTTACAACGCCAGGAATCGCCCGACGACTATACGAGCAATTAAATCATCGAATGCTCAATGACAAAATGCTGGTGGTGGTCGATTATCGGAACGCGGATAAAAAAAATTATAAGGTTTCGTTCATCAAATGTGATCCGTCGCGAAATGGCTTAGCAGCGCAACTGGGAACTCTGTTGGGACAACGGATGTCAGTAGTGAACTCGCAATTGTTCGATATTAAATTGATAGTAGGAACAGATATTCAGCTTTAATTCTTGATATACGATTTGCGCCTCTTGGAGGCAAGGGATTTGTGAATTTAATTGAGGAGAGTATTATTTGATTAGAAAAATAGTACTTAGTACAATCCTTACCATTTTTCTACTCGGATGTTTTTCACAGTCCTCTCGTTCGCCGGTAAAGCTGGGACTCGATGTCTTGATGGAAAGTAAGTTGAATTTATTAAAAGGCAAACGGGTCGGCGTGATAACCAATCAAACTGGCGTCGATTCAAAAGGCACACATGTTATTGATTTGCTTTTTGGAGCGGCGGAGGTTAATCTGGTTGCCGTATTCGCCCCAGAACATGGCATTCGTGGCGATGTCGAAGGTGGCTATCAAATCGATAATCAAAAAGATGCTAAAACTGGAGTGCCCATCCTCAGTATTTATGGCAAAACCCAAAAACCAACGCCAGAAATGCTTCAAAATATTGATGTGCTCATCTTTGATATTCAGGATGTCGGCGCCCGATTTTATACCTACATTAGTACCATGTCGCTTTGCATGGAAGCCGCGGCTGAAAATCAAATCGAATTTATGGTTTTGGATCGTCCCAATCCAATTAACGGAATCATAGTTGAAGGGCCAGTGCTTGAGCCACAGTACAAATCATTTGTCGGTGTTCACCCGATTGCCCTGAGACACGGGATGACAGTTGGCGAACTGGCGCTGATGTTTAATGCCGAGGGATGGTTAGCCAATGGCATCAAAACAAAACTAACTATTATTCCAATGGAAAATTGGAAACGTGATAGCTGGTATAATGAACTGGGATTAAAATGGATCAAGCCCTCTCCGAATATGCCTACTGCAACAACGGCGCTGCTTTATCCGGGAATGGGTTTGTTGGAATCATGTAATATTTCCGAGGGGCGAGGAACTGCCCGACCGTTTGAAAACATCGGCGCTCCCTGGCTGGATAATGCCGCAGTGATGAATACGCTGAATGATTTAAAAGTCCCCGGGATAAAATTTGATACAACATCTTATATTCCGATTGATATGCCTGGCATGGCAATGGATCCGAAATATGAAGGTGAACGATGTAACGGCTTGTTTTTTACAATTACAGAGCCACTTCAATTTCTCTCAGTGAAATTTGGTTTGCAGTTAATGTGCACGATTAAAAAAATGTATCCCGATAAATTTGCCTGGAAATCTGCTCAAAGTCCTTTAAGAATGTTTGGTGATGATGAAACACCAAAAGCAATAGATGAAGGGAAATCGCCTGTAGCAATTATTCAAGCGTGGCAAACTGATTTGGAGTCCTTCAATAAAATAAGAGATAAATATTTTCTTTATGAATAATTCGCTTTGGAATTTCAAGGCAAAGCTGTACCACTTCATTCGAACCAGTTTTCCGATTAATTTTATTTTGAAAAGAGAAAATAGCAAACTTGAGTTGATGCTTCGCCCTCTTGATATGAATGGCAAAACGGCGCTCGATGTGGGAACCGGTGCAGGCAACGTACTTCAATATTTAACCAATTCAAAGCTGGTGATCGCAATCGATTTTGCGCGCTCAATGCTGCAAATTGCGAGGGAAACTTACCCTCAGGTGAAGCTGCTTCAAGCAGAGGCATTAGCATTGCCGATAGCAAATGAT
>JAEAME010000993.1_pt1 | contig 22909 bp, 19 predicted proteins | sample 8958731 | NCBI WGS metagenome assembly JAEAME01 (sample SAMN16933194, study PRJNA681113) | bioreactor sludge metagenome | isolation source: anerobic bioreactor sludge (Control) | place: India:Bengaluru | collected 2018-10-24 | reverse complement strand
AATGGCACATCGAGGTTTCTTAACGGAAAAATCGTTGGCCATAAAGACTTTTATACCGAATGACTCAATAGCGATGTATGAGGAGAAAAAACAGTGGAGCCAGTAGCCCCGTTTAAAGAAGCCATAGAAATGATTATGGACGCGGGAGGGGAAGCATTCCGAAGTTGTTTCCAATGCGGGCTCTGCACGGCCAGCTGCCCCTGGAATAATGTAAGAACCTTCATGCCCCACAAGAAGATTACCGAGTCCAAATTCGGTCTGGTAGAATTGAGTGAGGAGGATTGGTGGCTCTGCTCCACATGCAATATGTGTGTCAGCCGTTGTCCCCGGGGAGTGGCCATCACAGATGTGATCAGAGCAGTCCGCAACATCACCCTTGAAAGTGTCATCCGGGCCGTTCCGGCAAGCCTCCGTAACGCCATGGGAAGCCTGAAAAACGCCGGCAATCCATGGGGAGGTGCACGAGAGGAAAGAATTAACTGGGTTAAGGACCTCGCCATCCCTTCCGTTAACGGAGAAACTGAGATTCTTTATTTCTCCTGCTGCACACCGGCCTTCGATCCAAAGATGGGAGGTGTTGCTCGGGCTACCGTAAACATACTGAAAAAGACCGGTGCGAAGTTCAGCATTTTGGGAAATCAAGAGAACTGTTGCGGTGAGAGCGTTCGAAAGGCCGGAAACTTCTCCCTTTTTGAGAATCTTGCAGGAAGCAATATCAAGGCAATTCACGAATCAGGGGTCAGGGAAGTGATCGTCACCTCTCCCCACTGCTATGCTACTTTCAAAAACGAATATCCCTCATTGGGGGGAGATTTTACCGTGATACACTTCACCCAATACCTGGCACGGCTCCTCAACGAAGGCCGACTTACGTTCAAAAATTCGTTTCAGAAGAATGTCGTCTATCACGATCCCTGTTATCTCGGACGTCACAACGGGATTTATGACGAACCACGTAGTGTCCTGGAAAGTGTCCCTGGCATTACCCTGGCAGACGAGATAAATGCCAGGGAAAATAGCCTCTGCTGCGGCGGTGGTGGTGCAAGGATCTGGATGGAAACAAAAAAGGGGGAACGCTTTTCTGACATCCTGGTTGAACAGGCCATTGATCTTGGGGCTGACGTCCTTGCAACAGCCTGTCCTTATTGCATCCTCAACTTTAAGGACAGTGTCCTGACCATGGGGAAAGAAGATGCTTTGAAAGTAATGGATATTTCTGAGATTGTTGATGAAGTGATGGAGTGAGAACAGGAGAAATTATGCCTGATGAAAGTAATAGAAGCGAGGTTCCTATAACCCGCGATAAGGTCGGTGCGCTTTTGGTGGTGGGTGCAGGCGTAGGCGGTATACAGGCTGCCCTTGATGCCGCTGCATCAGGATTTAAGGTTTACCTCCTAGATAAAGGGCCAGCCATGGGCGGCAGGATGGCACAGCTGGACAAGACATTCCCGACCAATGACTGTTCTATGTGTATTCTCTCTCCAAAATTTATCGAATGTGCTGAAAACCCCAACATCTCCATCATGACAAATACCAAGGTTGAGCGGGTAGAAGGAGAAGCAGGGAATTTCCAGGTCCATCTTATTGAAGAACCCCGCTATGTGGATGAAGAAAAGTGTACGGGATGCGGTACGTGCGCTGAATACTGCCCGATCTATGTTCCCGATGTTTACAACGAGAACCTCGCGAAGAAGAAGTGTATCCATATTCATTTTCCCCAGGCAGTTCCGGCTGCTTCCATTGTTGATCCTGAACACTGCCTGTTTTTACAGAGAAAAATATGTCAGATTTGCGTACCCACCTGCAGGAGCAAGGCAATCAACTTCAAAATGCAGCCAAAAAAGACCATCGTTGATGTCGGAAGTATTATCCTGGCACCCGGATACGATCCTTTTGACCCCTCCTCTCAAACCCAGTATGGATATAAACGATTCTCCAATGTGGTCACAAGCCTGGAGTTCGAACGCATGATCAGCGCTTCGGGGCCGAGTGGGGGTGAACTCCTTCGACCTTCCGACGGGAAGGTGCCTCGTAGAATTGCCTGGATTCAGTGCGTTGGGTCACGTGACGAGCAATCGAACTGCACGTATTGCTCTGCTGTTTGCTGTATGTATGCCACGAAACAGGTTATTCTTTCGAAGGAACATCATCCCGAGATTGAGGCAGTGATTCTCCACAATGATATTCGGGCTTATGGTAAAGGCTTTGAAAGGTTTTACGAGAGGGCCAAGGCCATGCCCGGCGTTCGCTACGTATGGAGTAAAGCTTCCATCCTCGAACAGCGTCCGGAGACGGGAAACGTTGCACTGCGGTATCGTATCAACGGGAGCATGGTCAAGGATGAGCAGTTTGATCTGGTGGTGCTTTCCATCGGGTTAAGCCCCACAGCTGACAACCGGGAATTGGCACAAAAACTCTCTATCGAGCTGGATCAGCATGGATTTTGTGAAAGCCCGGCATTTTCGCCAATGGAAACCTCCCGTAAGGGGGTCTTTGCCTGCGGCGTCTTTCACGCCCCTATGGATATCCCCGATACGGTGACCATGGCAAGCGGCGCTGCATCCCTTGCTTCACAGCTCCTTTCTGCCCAACGGGGTACAATGGTCGAGGAAAAAGTCTATCCTGAAGAGCGCGACATACGAGGAGAGCCCCCGCGGGTAGGCATCTTTGTCTGTGACTGCGGGACGAACATTGCCCGGGTAGTGGATGTGCCAGAGGTAGTAGAATACGCAAGGGGCCTCCCGGGTATTGTCCACTCAGTGGAAGAAACCTTTGCATGTTCTGTCGATTCGGTAAGCCACATGGTTGAAACTATAAAGAATGAAAGACTTAATCGGATTGTGGTGGCAGCGTGTACACCGAGAACGCATGAGCCCGTTTTCCAGAATGCCCTCTGTGAAGCCGGGCTCAACCCCTACCTTTTCGAGTTCGCCAACATTCGCGAACAGTGTTCCCTGGTCCACATGACGGATAAGGAAACAGCGACAGAAAAGGCAAAAGACCTGCTGCGCATCGCAGCGGCACGGGCAGTTCTTCTGGAACCACTTTACCGGATTTCATACAAGGTTGTTCGGTCTGCCCTTGTTATCGGGGGTGGTATTGCTGGTATGAAAGCAGCCCTGAGCCTCTCCGTCCAGGGCATTGAGGTTCATCTCATCGAAAAGAATGATGCCTTGGGCGGGCTGGCGAGGAAAATCCCTGAGACCCTTGAAGGTGAGGATATTAAGGGTTTTATCGAGCGACTGATTCAACAGGTCACCGAAAACGATCTCATTCACGTGGTGACTAACGCTGAACTGGTCGATTGCAGAGGATATGTGGGAAATTTCCTCTCCGTGGTAAAGACCAAGCCAGCAGGTACCCTCAAAGAAATTAGCCACGGTGTGATCCTGGTAGCCACGGGAGCTGAAGAGTTAAAACCATGGGCCGCTTATCTCTACGGCGAAGACGACCGCGTGAAAACCCTCCTGGAATTAGATGAACTCATTGCAACTAACGTAGATCAGGTCAAAAAATGGAACGGGGCAGTTTTCATCCAGTGCATGGGTTCCAGGGACGAAGAGAGACCATACTGCAGCCGCGTTTGTTGCAGTCACTCTGTGAAAAATGCCCTTAAACTGAAAGAACTTAACCCAGAGATGGACGTCTATGTCCTCTATCGGGACATCAGAACCTATGGATTTAAAGAGGATTATTATAAGAAGGCGTCAGACCAGGGGGTAATATTTATCCGATATGAAGTCGATGACAAGCCCGATATCAGAAAAGTCGAAGGGAACGGCAGAGCTTTCCTGAGGCTTACTGCAACGGAACCTATACTCGGTCAGCGGATCGAAATTGATGCAGATATGGTTTGCCTTGCCTCAGCGTCTGTCCCACCCGCAAGCAACAAACCCCTCTCCCAGCTTCTCAAGGTACCCCTCAATGAAGACGGCTTCTACATGGAAGCTCATATGAAGCTCAGGCCCGTTGATTTTGCAACCGATGGGATCTTCATGTGCGGCACAGCCCATAATCCAAAGTTCATTGATGAGAGTATCGCCCAAGCAGAGGCAGCAGCATCCCGGGCTATGACAATTCTTGCGAAGGAAGAGCTGACAGCCGGGGGTCCGGTAAGCAGGGTTCAGCCGGCCAAGTGCACCGGCTGTGGTGTCTGCTGGGCGGTTTGCCCCTATCAGGCTATCTCAAAAGGGGAAGACGGCAAAGCAGTTGTTAATGAGGCACTTTGCAAAGGCTGCGGTGTCTGCGTTTCATCTTGCAGGAGTGGGGCATTGGATCTCGGCGGTGTAAGCGATGAGCAGACGTGGTCGGCAATCCAGGCCGTATAGGATGTGACACATGATGAGATCAGATCAATGGGAGCCAAAAATAATCGCCTTTCTCTGTAACTGGTGCAGTTATGCAGGGGCCGATCTCGCTGGAACAAGCAGGATTCAGTATCCTTCAAGCATACGCATTATCAGAGTGCCCTGCTCAGGAAGGATTGATCCCCTCTTTATTCTTGCCAGCCTCCAAAAAGGGGCGGACGGGGTTCTTGTAAGCGGATGCCATCCTGGTGAATGCCATTACTTAAGCGGAAATTACAGTGCAAGAAGAAAGTTTGCCCTTCTCAAAGGCCTTCTCGAGTATATGGGGCTTGAAGAAGCCAGGCTTCAGTTCAGCTGGGTATCAGCATCGGAAGGGGTACGGTTTGCTAAGGTAGTCGAGGAGGTAACTGCGCGTATCAGGGCGCTGGGACCAGCAAAGAAGTTGGTGAAAAAAGTCGCCGGAGGCTTATTGAATGTCTCAACTCAACCATGAAATAAGAGAAGCTGCCCGTGGATTTCTGCGGGATGGAAAGGCTGAGGTGATTATCGGTTTTGAACGCGGAACTCTGCCGATGAGGAGCAGGCCATGCTTCATCAGGAAGGAAAAGGATGTTGAGCGGCTCGTCTGGAACGGATTCTGCGAAACCAACATAGCCCGATATCTGTCAAAAAGAAAAGGCTCGATTGCAATAATAGCCAAGGGATGTGACAGCCGTGCCTTGGTGGAATTGATCAAGGAAAACCAGATTACGAGAGAGCAACTTGTTATACTTGGCGTTCCGTGTGATGGTATGCTCGACAGACGGCGGGTAGAATCAGAGATAGGCCACGAACCGATCGTCTCAGTTGAAGAGGAGGAAGGGAAACTGATTGTAAGGACATCAGATTCGGAAAAGATTCTAGACCGCAAGGAGTACCTCTTCGATCACTGCACGGTCTGCACGCATCCGGTCCCAGTTATCTATGACATGCTCCTCGGGCAACCGAACAATCTGCAAGGGACGAAGGATCCCTTCTCCGATGTTGAGGACTTCAACGCCCTAAATCCGGACCAACGATGGGCATATCTGGAACAAGAGGCGGGCAAGTGCATACGATGCTATGCCTGCCGGAATGCTTGCCCAATGTGTTATTGTCCCGAATGCTTCGTAGACACTTCCAAACCACAATGGATTGGCAAATCAACAGACCTCTCGGATACGATAATCTTTCACCTCATTCGCGCGTTTCACCTCGCTGGGCGTTGCGTTGACTGCGGGGCCTGCGAGCAGGCTTGTCCCATGGGGGTGGATATTCGAAAATTAAACAAGAAACTCCAGAAGGACGTGGCTGATCTCTTTCATCATGAAGCCGGATGCAGCCTCGACGAGATCGCACCCCTGGCTACCTTCCGTGTTGACGATCCTGAGCCTTTTATGGTGGAGCCATGACCATGGGAGTTACTAAACTTTTAAAAAAGGAACGATTGGAAGGCTTCCTTGAGAGTCTTTTAAATGACCATATCGTTTTCGGGCCTGTAAAAAAGGGAAATCTGTGTCTTTTCGATCATATCGAATCGGTTAACGACATCTTTAAAGGCACCGGAAATACAATGAACTCCGCAAAAGGTGCCCTCTTTCCCCAAACAGAAAGGCTCTTTTCCTATCGTCACAGTGATAACGCAGCAGCGCAGATTAATGTACCTCCAACTGAGGGAAAAAGCCATGTCCTCTTTGGTATCCGCCCCTGTGATGCAAGAGGGCTCCTCCTCCTTGACAAAGTGTTCGGTGGCTCCCTGCAAGATCCATATTATTGCGAAAAAAGGGAAAAAACAGTGGTTATCGGCATGGCGTGCGAAAAACCTGACCCGAGGTGCTTCTGTCTCGCCTTAGGCGGAGGTCCCTGCTCATCCGAGGGGTCTGACCTTCTCCTTTTGGACATTGGAGATCAATACCTCGTCAGAGCAGAAACTGTAAAAGGCAGAGCCTTGCTTGAGAACAAGGCCTTTCAGAGGACAAATAAAGAGGCCCTTGTCCGGGCAAACCTTGTCGAGAAAGAGGCTGAGAATTCCATGAATCGGGCTGTGTTGGGACAAGTCAGGATCGGGGAAGGTTTTGAGAAACATCTAGAAACGCTCTTCAACGACCCCATCTGGGATGATATTACCGAGTCCTGCATCGGATGCGGAATCTGTACCTATCTCTGCCCTACGTGTCACTGTTTCGATATCCAGGACGAGGTCGGACGATCGACAGGAGAAAGGATAAGAATCTGGGACTCCTGCCAGTTCCAGCTTTTTACACAACAGGCTTCAGGAGTCAATCCGCGGCCATCGGCCAAAGAGCGGTTTCGGCAAAGGATCATGCATAAGTTGTGTTACCTTCCCCAGAACGGAAACCCTTTGGGATGTGTCGGGTGTGGCCGGTGCGTCACCGAATGTCCGGTCAATCTGGACATCCGGGAGGTCATTCAAAAACTTTCGGCTTACGAGGCTTAATTTATGGAAAATCCCTATATCCCTTTTCTCATGAGAATCGAAGATGTCATCCTCGAGACAGAGGACCGGAAGATAAAGACATTTGTTCTTGCTTTTATAAGTGACAAAGACAGGAACCATTTCGCGTACATCCCGGGACAGTTCGCCGAGGTCTCTGTTTTTGGCAAAGGAGAGGCACCTTTCGGTATGGCCTCAACGCCCACCACGCCCGAGTATCTTGAATTCAGCGTCAGCACCATCGGTGTGGTAACGGGGGCGCTTCACAGTTTGAAAAAGGGAGATACGGTGGGTGTCCGGGGTCCCCTGGGAAACGGTTATCCTCTTGAGAAATTTAAGGGTAAAAATCTGCTCCTCATCGGGGGAGGATTTGGTTTTTCTACTCTTCGTTCCCTCACAAATTATATTCTTCATGATCGAAACAGGTCTGCATTCAAGGATCTGACAATCATCTACGGGGCCAGAAAACCTGGTCTTCTCCTCTACAAGGATGATCTCGCTGTGTGGAGGGGGCGACACGACCTCAATCTGCACCTGACGGTTGACCAGGAGGCGGAAGGATGGCAAGGTCATGTTGGATTGGTACCTACAATCACAAAGACTGTAGCGCCAAACCATCAGAATACCTTTGCTGTGGTGTGCGGACCGCCTATTATGATGAAGTTTACTTTGCCTGTCCTCAAAGACCTAGGTTTCAATGATGAAGATATTCTTTTCTCTCTGGAGATGAGGATGAAGTGCGGCATAGGAAAGTGTGGCCGTTGCAATGTTGGAAGCAAGTATGTCTGCAGTGACGGACCGGTCTTTTCACAATCAGAGCTGGCCAAATTGACGGGAGAAGCCCATTTTTAAAGGAGGAGCATTATGTTTGGTTGGCAAGGGAAAATCCTGAGAATCGATCTATCGGGAGGCACACGTCGCACCGAGCCCCTGCCTGCTGATCTGATAACAGACTACATCGGCGGCCGGGGTATGTGCGACAGGATTCTGTTCAACGAGATTGACCCGCGGATCGATGCCTTGAGCCCTGCAAATAAACTGATCTTCGCGACAGGACCTTTAACAGGAACTGGTGCACCGGCGGCAAGCCGATTCATTGCTTCTGCAAAGTCTCCACTTAGCAACTGTGTCTCAAGTCCTTGCTGTGGGGGTTACTTTGGTGCCAATTTAAAATATTCAGGATACGATCTTCTTATCTTTGAAGGCAAATCGCCTGAACCGGTCTATGTGGCTATACTGAACGACAGGGTAGAGATAAACCCTGCAGGTCACCTGTGGGGGAAGCTATGCACGAATACAGAGCATATGATCCGCTCAGATATGAAAGCACGCTATGATCTTGACAACTGGGCCCTCAATTCAATGGGTATTGCCAATATAGGGCCTGCAGGAGAGAGGCTTGTAAGATTCGCCTGCATTATGTCTGATGGTGGAAGGGCTGCAGGCCGATCAGGCCTTGGGGCTGTCATGGGTTCGAAAAACCTCAAAGCTGTGGCTGTGCTGGGAACCGGACAGGTCAACATAGCAGACGTGGAAGGCTTCCGAAAGGCGGTCATGGAATTCTATCAGGAAGGCCGCGATAATGGCGAGCTATATAAACGAAGGAGATATGGAACATGGAGCCTTCCCGGACGTGCAAACGCAAGCAAGACTCAGGCTGCTTTCAACTTCAAAGAAGGGTATTTCGCAGAATTCTCGAAGTATGAGGATCCTGAGGTTATTCGGGACCTTATCCGTGTCCGCGACGAGGCGTGTTTTTCCTGTCCATTTGGCTGCAGCAAGCGGAGCCGCATCAAGGACCCTGAATATCCTCTGACGGCAAAAGGTCCTGAGCATGAGACAATGGCCCTCGTCGGATCAAACTGTGGCCTTGGAGACATGGAAGACATATGCAGGGCCAACTATCTTTGCAACGAACTTGGTATGGATACCATCACCACAGGAGCCATGGTCTCTTGTGCAATGGAGCTTTTTGAGGAAGGCTATCTTCCGGAGAAGGACCTTGGCTACCCCCTCGAATTCGGCAATAAAAACATGTTCAAGCTTCTTAAAGATATTGCCCACAGGGAAGGAATCGGCGATCTTATGGCCCAGGGCGGAGTAACTTTTGGTGGAAAATATGGACACCCTGAACTATTCATGGGCATCAAGGGTATGGGGATACCCGCATGGCACCCGCAGGCGCTTGACGCCTTGGGTCTCCAATATGCCACATGCAATACAGGGGGCAGCCACACCAAATCAACCATGCCATTTTATGAGGGCCGAAAAGATCCTGCACACTTCGTGGAGTTCACAAAAAAGGACCAGGATTATCTTGCAACCGCAGATTCAGGGGTACTGTGCTGGATTATATACCATGGGCCCCTATGGGGAGAAAAATTGTCTCAGTGGCTTACCTATGTGACGGGTACACCTTACACACAGGAAGGTCTTGAACGATTAGGAGAGAGAATCTGGAATCTTGAGAGACTCTTCAATATGAGAGCAGGTATTACCGGAAAAGATGACACTCTTCCACCAAGAATACTGAAGGAGCCTCGCGTAAAGAACCGGGTGGTCCAGCTCGATGGATTGCTGGCTGAGTATTATCAGATGAGAGGTTGGGATAAAAACGGCGTGCCGACAAAGGAGAAGCTGAAAGAGTTGGCATTGGAAAAAGAGGGTGCCGGGGTGATATGATGAGGATAAAGATCGATCATAAAGTATGTACGGGGTGCAAGCAATGCGAAATTATCTGCTCTCTTACCCACACCGGGAGCGTTAACCCCTGGCGGTCGCGCATCAGGGTATACGTGGGTGAAGAGTTTTGTTACCCAGTCATAGCAGGGCCTTACACGGAAGCTGGCTGCAACTCAAAGGGTACCAGGATTGTTGATGGAATTGAGGTGGACGAATGCATAACCTGCCGTGCATCATGCCCCTCAAAGTCGGTATACAAGGAGCCTGACACTGGTATTCCCCTGAAATGCGACTTCTGTGGTGATCCCCCCAACCCCCAGTGTGTGCAATGGTGTGCTCCGAATTGCCTTACACTTGTTGAAGATTAAGCAAATGTCGTCGAAATGATCGATTTCCTGGAACCCACCTTTTTCATTGACTGCGATGAGGCTATCATTAAAGAGAAATCTCAGGAGCTGGCTGGCTGCAGTAACAAGGATATAGAAAAGGCACTCCGCATCTTCTATTTTGTGAGAGACCAAATTAGATATAACGTATATTCATCGAGGTCTGCCGACTCAGACTTTAAGGCAAGCCACATACTAAAAAAAGGTGAGGGATATTGCGTTCAGAAGGCAGTATTGTTGGTTGCATTAGCCCGTGCAGTACATATCCCTGCCCGTCTCAGGTTTGCAGAAATCAGAATCTACGAGACTGCACGATCTCTCGCTGAGAAGCGAGGAAGCAATGTTTTTCCTTGTCACGGTCTAACTGATCTTTACGTGGATGGCCGATGGGTCAAGGCAACGCCTACCTATAACCTTGAATATTGCAGGAAAGCAGGTATAGCCCCTGTGGAGTTCAACGGACAAAGCGATGCCCTTCTCCCGCTCACTACCGTCGATGGAAAACCAAACGTGGAGTATATCGAGGATTACGGCTTCTTTCATGACCTCCCCCTTGAACAAATACGAAAGGCCTCCGCCTCTTGGAAATACATAAAAGACTAGCCCCCCATCTCCTTATTGTTGCCACGATGGACACCAAAGGACGAGAAGCCCTCTATCTGAGGGACATCCTCAGGCAGCTCGGCGCCGAAGTTCTTCTGATGGATCTGTCCATGAGAAACGCAGACCAAATTCAGGAATCTGATATCTCTGCAAGTGAGACGGCAAAAGCAGGCGGAAGCAGCCTTTCGGAGTTAAGCAGATCGAGAGATATGACCGCCAATATGAGGTGCATGATCAGTGGTGCAATCGACATCACTCGAAAAATGATGAATGAGCATAAGGTTTCCGGCATAATTGGTATTGGCGGTTGTACGGGAACATTGATGATCACTGAGGTCTTACAGACTCTCCCCTTCGGTCTCCCGAAGGTCATGGTATCATCGGCTGCCGCACAGCCCGGTCTTTCCAATCAGTTTCTAAAAACGAGCGACATCGTTCTCTTTCACTCCGTAATCGAAATCTTTGGTCTCTCCGATCCTGTCAGGAATGTACTTGAAAGAGCCGCTTACGCCCTCCTTGGGATGGCCAGTAATAGTATAGCCTCACCTGTCATAGATAAAAAAAGAGCAATCGCCATGACCATGATGAGTCCGTGTGAAAAATGTGCTCGCTCTGTCAGATTTGCACTTGAGCAGGAAGGATACCAGGTGATCGGATTTCATGCCAACGGAATAGGCGATCGGGCTATGGAGGATATGATAGCAGCTGGACAGTTTCGGGGTGTTATCGATCTTGCACCCGGAGGCGTTGGTGAGCACCTCTATAGATTTATGAGAGATGCCGGACCTAACCGGCTGGAGACTGCCGGAAGGTTGGGCATACCTCAGATTATATCAATGTGCGGCGTAAACCATATTACCCCTTCAAGGTCAATGACAAAACAAGAATACCGGCAACGGAAAAAGTATAATCTCGATGCTTTTCGGACATGGATACGTATGGTTCCCAAGGAACTGAGTGAGGTTTCAAGGGTATTTGCGGAAAAACTAAACAGATCAACTGGACCCGTAAAGGTCATCGTACCTCTCAAGGGGTGGTCTTCTGTTGACTCTCCTTACAGCCCCACTTACGATCCTGAAGAAGATGCACTATTTATCAAAGTCTTACGGAAATTATTAAGAAAAGAAATTGAAATTATTGATGTGGATGCAAATATGGAAGACCCCGAATTTGCCGGGGTTTTAGTGAACGCTGCTTCTCGTCTTTTCCGTATGAAGTGCCCATAAAAAAATCATAAACAACAAAAATCCCGGACCCTTCAAATCTTTGATAACGCCAATCACCAGGCATGTATCGGTGGCTTAGCTCCAAAGGGCTGGAGAATCCGGGAGTCTTGTTACATTACCAGCTTGACGTCAGATATATTGAGTTCAAGCATTTTGGTGCTTGCACGCAGCCGGACAAGGTTCTTCTTCACAGCCTCGATATCGCCTCCAAGTTTTTCAATTTCCATGGCGGCCTCTTTTATTTCCTGAATCTTTGCATCGATTTCATCAATTTTATATTTTTTTGCCATGATCGTCTCCTCCTCGTCACCTTAGTGTGGTCTCAGATCTTTAAATCTTTTTGCTTTCAACGCATATCGTGGCAGACTTTCATAAGGGTGAACCTCTATCTTGTATCCAAGGTTGGTTTTAACTCTGAGCTGATCTTTCAGACGGTTCAGTATGTCGGCTTCCTGTTTTTCAAAACCAGGTCTTATTTCGATCTTTAGCATAATATCGTCAATATCACCTTTCTTGGTAACTATGACTTCATACTCATCGCTCAATTCGCTAAAGCTCCTGACCACCTCCTCAATTGCTGTCGGCGCCAGGAGTACACCTTTTACTTTCGTAATATCGTCTGCCCTGCCAACAACGCCACCATCAATGATCCTGAAGGTACGACCACATTCGCAGTCATAATCGGCCCATCGGATAACATCCTTCGAATCAAACCGGATACACGGTTTTGCCTGACGATCAAAGGCCGTGATAACCATCTTTCCGGTTTTCATAGGCTCTTCAATGATCTCTCCGGTTTCCGTATCTTCGATCTCTACAAGGAAAAATGCTTCGTTGATATGAAGGCCCTTCTGGGCGGTACACATATAAGACCAAGCGCCAATCTCGGTCGCGCCTATGTGATCATAAACCTTTGCGCCCCAGGCCTCTTCGATACGTTTCTTTGTTGTGGGAATGCTCGCACCCGGCTCACCGGCACAGGTTATCCTCTGAATCCCGATCGACCTGGGGTCAATCCCTATCTTTCTTGCCGTATCAGCCATACCGAGAACGTAGGTCGGAGTAGCTCCAAAGGCCGTACATTTGAGTTCCTGCATCTTCATGATTCGCGCTTCCGTGTCAAGGACACCGCCCGGGACTACTTCGCACCCTAATTTTTCTGCTGCATAGTGGCACGCCCAGAAGGCAACAAAAATATTGTAGCCGAAGGGGAGGAACAAACGGTCTGTATCCCTGTATCCTTGCGCATAGAGTATATAGGCCCAGCTTTCTGCCCACCATTCCCAGTCTTGCCAAGTATCAGCCTGGTAAACCGGAGTTCCTGTGGTTCCGCTTGTCTGCCTGAACTCCGTCACATTTTGCAGAGGTACTGCGAGCATATCACCGTAAGGGAAAGGGGGTCTGTTCTGTACTTCCCTTAGCATACCCTTGTCGGTCTTAGGTACCTTCTTGATATCGTCATAGGTCTTTATATCCCCAGGTTCCATACCGGCATCTTTGTAAAGCTTCTTGTAAAAGGGTGAGTTGTTGTATGCCCATTCAAAAATCCGTTTGAACTTCTTTACCTGAAGTTCACGGAGTTTCTCACGGGGCATTGTCTCCATGATCGGATTCCAGTAAATGCTTCCATTCTTGGCCATCGAGTCTCCTCCTTCATATTTTTTCCTGTAAATGACGCACGCTACGCCAATAGATCAGGATTATGAGCAATATATTTTTGTCCTGAATTCTTCAGAGGGTGTTTGTCGTCATCCCCAAAAAATAAACAACTTAAACCCAACTTTAGATACCGGGGTCAATGCTATTATCACTGCATAGTTGAGTCCGGCTGCTGTCTCTGAAGCTTTAAGCTCCCATTCAATCAAAGTGACTAATTGGTCGAATATTTATACCGTATAGTTCGCCCTTTTGCAAGGCAATTTATGATTAAAGAATTGACGCTCAATGACTCACTTGCCTGATGTTTCCCGTGTCTCACTCCGCATGGAAGATCTCAAAAATATTCTATATTTCTTATCTTAGCGATTCCTCTCGGTAGCTCTATAGTTTCGATGTCATGCCCTTAATCAGGTAAGGAAGTTCTACCCTTTTGGTAGGTGCAAGTATCTTGCTCTGATAATCTGAAACAAATTTTGATTTGAGGGTCCTTGTAAGGGCGCGGTAGTCGTCCGCAGCAATGGCTCTGGCAAGACCATCTATCCTATAGCCTGTGCCTTCCACAAGAACAAAGGGTCCGGAGCCTATTGCTACCTTCCATATATTGGTCACTCGTATACCTACCCTTTCCATGCCAGGAATAAATTCCTCTTCAAGGAACTTGCGATAGTCTTTTTCCTTTCCTGGGAGAATATTAAAATACTGGTTGAATTTCCATACATCAAACTGCATTTCATATCTATCGATCTTGATTGGTCCAGATGATTTGTATAACCTGCTGTTGTAATTTCTGATCAAAGGGAAGAGTTCTTCCATGAGATCCGAGTACTCATCTGACGTAACGGCTTTTGAAAAAACAGAAAGATCGTCAGTTGTAGATACGCCTATGATACGTGGACCTGCGCCAACGACTACGTAATATGCTCCAGTGATCCTCAAACCTGTTTTCTGATATGTTGGTATATACTTGCCAAGAATAAACTGCTCATACTTTTTTTCCTTGTTTTCCACTATATCCCAGTATTGTGTGAAGAGTATAGCCATAGTACCTCCTACTTTCTGAAAAGCTGGAGCATGAGGTCGATTACATAGTCCTCATCCTTTCCCTCTTCTTTTTTTGTGTACTTTGCTCCCCTGGCCTGAACCCAGAATATATTTTCCGGGAAAACAAATCTCTTATCGACGACCCATTCCATGTCCTGAGGATTACCGAAATGCTTTTCAACGTCTTTTGCAACTCTCACGATTTCAAGTATTTCTTTATCTTCAAGGCAGGAACAATTCCTTAAATCATCGGGGACTTGACAGACCTCCGTCCCGCACTCGGCATAAGCAACCATCTTCGTTTTTTCAGAGATGGCTCTTGATTCTATGCACATCTCATTCTTGTTTATGACAAAGGAATCGGGGGTTATCTCTCCGCTTACAACGCTCTCTCCAAGTCCAAAATTGCCTTCAACTATAGCTCGGTCGAGGTCGCCCACAGTAGGCAGGACAGTCAGGATAACACCTGCACTTTTTGCATCGATCATCATGATCACGGCAATACCTATGGGCGCCCACGAGATGGTCATATTATTCTGTATCCTGAAAACTATGGCCCTTGTTGTAAAAGCGCTTGCCCAAACCTTTTTCACATGCCTGAGTATCTCTGCCTCACCCCGCACGTTCAGATACGTTTCCATCTGGCCCGGCATGCTCACAGCACCGCTTGATCGGACAGCGCAGGCGACATCAGAGATACCGACTTTTTTCTGAAGCCCGTCATAGTACTCGGCAATCTCTCTGCCCAGACCTTGCGGCATATCAGCCAATTCAATCTCCCCTCTTATCCGCGCGCTCATCTCTATCATCTTGTCGATCTCTTTTTCTACATCAAGTCCTGCTTTAGTCTCTTTTTCGACGATCTGAGCCACCCTCTCCTTCAGTCCTGTTTCTTCCATAAATCTTTCATAGGCCTTAACGGAAAGGGCAAAACCATACGGTACACGAAGACCAAGCCCAACAAGCTCGCCAAGATTTGCGCATTTCTTGCCAACGATGTCATTGTACTCCTTTGACAGTTCATCCAGCCAGTAAATTTCCTTATACTCCAGGTCCATATACGGTCTCCTCAAAAAACTCATCCCACCCAATCCCAGGCTCCCTGATAGAGGGAAGCCCGGGATTGTCGTTGAGTTTTTCCTTAATTAGGGTTTTATTTGTCAAGTATGTATACTGCACCCATGTTTGCGTCCAACCGTATCCTCATTCCATCTTTTAAGACCTTTGTCCCTTCAAAGGTGTTCATTACAACGGGTATTCCATATTCTCTTCCGACAATTGCTGCATGGGAAAGACTAGCGCCTCTATCAACAATAACACCGCCAAGGATCGAAAAAACAGGGGTCCAGCTTGGAGAAGTAGTCGGCGCCACCATAATATCGCCTTTCACTATCTTCGATAATTCTGCCTCTGTCCAGACAACCTTCACTGTTCCTTCGACAGAACCAGGAGACCCGCAAACACCGAAGAGATCAGCCTTAAGTTCGGGTCTTGCCACAGGCATAGAGCCCACAACTACCTTAAGGGCGATCGGATCCATAGACCCCACTAATCCACCCATCGCGTCTTCGAAAGTAAAGCCTTCTTTCATAAATGCAGGTGCGTTTCCCTGTTTGCACCACTGCTGCCACTCCGCTTTCCTGCGATCCACGAGTGGGCGAAAATTGAACATGCCCGGGTTGATACCTGCTCTCCTCACCTCATCAGGCATCAGGAAGAAGATGTCATCCTTGTTATCGATCGCTCCCTCCTTTACCCAACGTGTTCCCAGTCCCATGCAGCTCCTTCTGATCATAGCATGGGTATAGAGGTCAAGGTAGTGGTTGTGCTCTTCGCTGAACCAGGCGCTGTTCTGGGCAAGTTTTAGGATCATTTTGAACCAGGCCCTCTGCTCAGGGGATATTTTCTCCATAACCTCCTGCTCTGCGACAAGCCTGTCAGCTTCGAGTTTTTTCCTCTCCTCATCAAGGTTGTAGCTCATCCCCTTCTCAACGGCCATTTTCACGACGGCAAAAGCAGGGGCAGGGTCCTCAAGCCAGGTGGGTACGTTGATCTCAGCCATCCTTTCCAAGCGCCATCCTGCTTCTTTTTCCATAAAATCGTCGAACGTTTTCAAAAACTCCTGTCCCTTCGGAGACTGAGCAAGAGCTGTTTTCATCTCTGCAGGCGCCGTAGAGAGAAACAGATCTTTTAATCCCATGGCCTCAGTTTTCCTTGCCAGATCAAAAAGGCCCTTATCTACCTGGAAGCTCTTGTTGTCAAAACCACTCATAAGTCTGTGAAACTGCGGACTCGAATCGTCAAAACCCAGGAGTTGCTTGGTCATCTGCTCAAAGAGCACAAAGGCCGTGTAAACGCCATACATCATATACATGTGGATCTCCCACATGCGTCTGCACGTGCTGATCGTGTCTTCGAAGTTCTGAAGAAGTTCAATGTTCGTTGCGGTATCCATATTAAGGGCTTTCAGTTTGTCATATCTATCAACCATCTCATTTACAAATCCCTTCCATAGACCTGGAAAATCATCAAGGAAAGGTCTTATGGCAACCCTGAACCGTTCCTCTCGGGCCTTTCTCTCTTCTGGATCCTGAACAATAAGCAACGCCAGGTAGCCCCCTCCATCCTTGAAACGCCAGTCCCAGCCCTTTACCGTCGGCAAGGAAAGCTTCTCCGCACCATACTGCATACCATGCCGGCAGAAATTGACCCAGAACCAGCCGAACATGGGTGTCCAGGGTGGTACAGAATGTGTGGCGTCCTGAAACCAGGCAGGCGATATGTTGAAATCAACAGTTTCATCAAACTCTAAGCCCGGAACGCAATCATAAATTTTCATACAATTACCCCCTTTTTTATTTGATGTGGTGGAACAATACCCCCTAGTGCATCGCTCTTCCACCATCCACAAGGATGGTCTGCCCGGTGATGAAATCAGCGTCATCGGAACAGAGAAAGAGCGTAGCTCCCACAATGTCATCCGCCTTACCTACGCGTCTGAGCGGCGTTTTTGATGTATCGTATTTCTCTACAGATGCAATAGTTCTGCTTGCTTCAGTATCCGTAAAACCGGGGGCAATGGCATTGATACAGATATTATGCGGCCCGAGTTCGATGGCAAGCGCTCTTGTCAATCCAATGACTGCGCCTTTTGTCGCCACGTAATGGACAAACCCTGTGGACCCAGTGAAAAAGACTTCAGATGTCATATTTACGATCTTGCCCTTGCCTGCCTGTTTCATATGAGGAAACACCGCGATGGTGGCAAGCCATGAACCTTTCACGTTTACGGTCATCGCCTGGTCCCACTCGTCCTCGCCAATCTCATAAAAAGGCCTGCGTTCAAGACCAAAATATACAGCTGCGTTATTAATCAGGATATCAATTTTCCCGAATCTGTCAATAGCAAATTTTACCATTTTTTCACAATCAGCCCTGGATGTTACATCAATCTGAAGATACTCTCCTTCTGCCCCGAGCGCCCTGACTGACTTTATGGTTTCCTCTAATCCTTTTATGTCCTTACGAGTAACTGAAAGAACCTTTGCTCCCTCTTTGGCAAGACCTTCGCAAAAAGCCCTTCCGAGTCCTTTCGCTCCACCCGTAACTATTGCGACCTTCCCCCTCAAGTTCACCATTCCTATACCTCCTTATCTTCTCTCTGCGCCATGCCGTTCTTCTTTACCGAAGCTTGCATTGCATGTTAGTTTGCAAGCCAGCCATCTTTCAAGCTTACAGTCATATATGTTTTGCGGTGTTTTCTCCCCTACCCCTTAATCCTTAGCCCTTTAATTCTGCTTTCTTTATTGGAGCTTTACGATAACCCCGCCTTCGCCTATTCCTAATTCTCTTGAAATGGGCTTGCATTTAACTTTCAGCATAAAGGCCGCCTTCTTTGATCCGAGCTCGTCATGTAAGGCCTCGTAACTCCCTGTTCCTTTGCCAATGACAAAATCGCATGATGTGAACAGGCTTGCCAATGAAGAATCGATCTCCTGAGGAACCATAAAACCAGGGACCGTCACTACCCTGTCCGCCAATTTCTCAAGATCGAAAGTCCTGGCATCATTCATTGTGGCATCCTCAAAAAAGGTTTTCTCTTTCACCACCAGCGTTACCTGAGGCCCTAACTCTTTAATCTGTTGTATAACGAGGGAGTCAAACCCGATTTCTCCAGCATTGTCAGTCACGTAAAGTACATGATTGGATGCCTTTATGACCTCGAGGAGTTCATCAATCATAAACATTCCTACTCCCCGGTCTATGAGGTCCCGTATCTCCTGAAAGGTATAAGGATTTGAAGGGGCATTAAGAGGCGCGACGTTGGCCGCAGCTGCAAGCATACAGGCCCTTGCCAATCTGTCATTCGGAGTCTTTCCCCGCTTGATATACCCCGTGGCCTCCGGCAGGATCTTTTTTGCATTTTCGTTGCTTTTTTCTTTCAGCTTCTCATAGTGCTCCGCAAGTCCTTGCGTAAACTCGAAAACTTTATGAACCGTGCTGTTACACAGAGAACCCAAGTTGGCCGAGGGCGAAACATCGTGCACAAGAATCCCGACAATGCTTCTTACGAGTCGGATAATTTCTGCATCAGGCGTGTGTGGTGCAGCCCTCTCAAATACCCAGTGGACAAGACAGGCACCACATTCCGGATGAGGTTTCATTCCTACCACCCACGCTCTTCCCAGGGCTTGTATTTGAGGTTAAAGTCCTGGGCTATGAGTTTATAGCAGTTGTAGCTGCTACCACGGCCAATCCCGTGGGCGGGGTGGCACGCTGAAGAGCACAGATAGTAGTTCTTGATGGGCATGCGCTGTTTGGCAAGTTCCGGCATTGGCCTGTTTCTCCCGGAACACTCATAATGGGCATCCAGAGCGCCCCACCCGCCCTGAGGCATGGTAGGATTTCTGTTAACCACATCATCAGGCGTGGCAATCCAGGCAGCGATGAAATTATCCATGTTGACGTTAGGAGAATATTTGCCCCATTCCTCGACCATCCTGAATTCTATCTCTTTTTTCATCCTAAGCCAGTCACGCTCGCTGAAGTTTCTCCACGGACAGGTAAATTCCTCGACGAGGGCTGCAAAACGCCCTTCAGGCGCCCTGGTTTTATCCCACTGGACATCAGGGGCAACAAGAAGATACATTTTATCGGCGATACCTTTCGCCCATCGTTCCTGCTGATATTTGCCGCTTAAGAAATACTCTGGGTCAGCTTCGCCTAAGTACAACCGTGGAACAAATCCAAGTTGCTCATTTTGTGGATACTTGGGGGCTTCTATGAGAGCCACGTTACCCCAGAAAAGCTGGGTCCTTTCGTATCCCTTGTCATCATAAAGCGAAGCCGGTTTTTCCTTCAGCTTCTGGCCTTTCGCCCAGATCTCGGGAGGCCAGTTTTCCTTGCCTGCCACATCCATAGTCAACTCGGTGTTCAGATCACTGACCACGATGTCTGCCATTATCCTCTCTCCACTGAGCAGTTCAATGCCATAAGCCTTATTGTTGTCAACAAGCACCTTCTTTACTTCATTTAGAACAAAAAACTCACCCCCATATTGCTCAAATGCCCTAAGCAGCGCATGAGTAATACTGTGGGTGCCACCGGTCACAATGGCTGCAGCATCCATGGACAGAATGAGACCTAAAGCATGGATATGCCAGTACGGGCCCGGTCTGTCCTGCGGGAAAAAACCGGTTGATGTCTGAATAGCCCTTAGGTAGAACGTCTGCATTTCAGGGCTTTTAAAAAGATGGGTTGCGATATATCCTACTGTGCCGAATGCGATGTCCGGAGGTATTCCGTCCTTGGGATCATCAGCAAGCGCTTCCAGCGGATCAGGTCCGTCAGTCCATTCAGCGGGCCCGGTAAACCGATATTTTCCCCATTCATTTCTCCACCTGGTTTTGTATCTCCTAATAATTTCCTCCACTGTGTCCCCATCATCTTTATTGATCTTCCTTACCTGATCGATGGTGTACTGGGCCGCTTTTTCATCGAACTCAGCCTTTCCTGTAAATTTATCAACCACAGGAAAAATGGTTTTGCCCAGTATGTATTCACCGTTGGGGTAAATCCATGCTTCGTTATTCTCCGGAAAGAGATACACTAACCCATGATCTCTTAAATCAAAGTCCTGGTATGCTGGATTGGTGTAAAACCTTGTAAAGTGCGCACACACATTTTGGATAAAACCAGGCACTGGCAATTCTTCACCGCAGGCCCCTCCACCCATCTCATGCCATCTTTCAAACATAGCTGTCTTGAGCCCAGCCCTGGCAAGATAACACGCTATGATTGTCGCGTGGTGCCCGCCTCCAACTATCACTGCATCATATCTTCTATCTGGCATATTTCCCTCCTTGTTCTCTATCTTAAAATACACCTTAATTTCTTGATGGTATTGGTGGAGGCCCTTTTGGGGGTATCCCTGCTGCAGCCGCCCTGGGCGCGGAAGCAGGTCCTGAAGCAGCTGGTTTTGGAGCCTCTCCATGCGTTGCAGGCGCATCATATTTCGGGCCTTTCATAAAGAGAAATTTGAGGCCGGTAAACATCAAATCAGGGTTGGTGATTATTTTCTTTACGAGAGATCGTAAATCAGGCGGATCAAGAAATGCTCTTACGGTCCAGTGTACCGGATGCAGTATTTCCATCTCCATAAGCATCCTCTTCGGCTCTTTGGAACCATTCGCTGCCTCTTCCAGGGTTGCAGGAACAAGAGTAGTGGTAACAACCTTCCCTATCCTTCCTGTTAACAATGTTCGTCCTAAGCCGGTTGATCTTACAAACATGCTATCCTCCTTATCATAGAGCTAAAAGAGTCCAAGATCTTTGGCTTCTTTCACACCCCGTGGCTCCGGCCACCATTTCTTAACGCCAAGATCCTCTGCTATCTTTTCTGCAGCATTGAATCCGGGACCATATACAATCATACCACCGGAATGGGTGGACGACCCGCCTACGTAAAGTTTTTTGATCGGGGTGTCATGCTGGCAACAGAATTCATTGGGCCTCATGTAGCCCATCTGCAAGGGAAGGTATGCACCCTGTTTGAAACATCCCTGCTTCATATCCGGAAACTTATTCTCCGTATCAAGAGGTGTGCCGATATAATCCCAGACAATGGTGTCCTTGTTCATGTTCGGGGCGTATTTTTCCAGGATCTTTTTGCACCGTTCCGCATAGGGTCTCCTCATCATGTTCCATGCCAATGCACCGCCATCTTTTAGATTGTATGGCGCACATTCCATCGTCATAAGGCCTATATGTTTCACGAAGCTGTCCTTATGACGATGCACACGGATCGGGTCATGGATGGAGGGGAAACAGCAGTTGAAACCGCCATCATGGAGTTCTCCCCTCTTTGATGCATCGAGATGATTAACAAGATCCTGCTCACTTTCATATCCAAGCAGGTAGATAAGGGAGTTCTCAAGGTCAGGATGTTTGTCGAAGATTTTGAAATGTGGTTTCTCAGTTAGTGCAAGATGGACCGTGAAAAAGCTCAAATCTGAGTATGTCCACTGGTCGAGCCTTGTGATCATATCAGGAGGTAGGTATTGCTTCCCCACGTAGTCATAGAAGGTTTGATGGGGATTCAAGGCACTACAGACGAAGCGTTTTGCCCTCAGAATTGTCCCGTCCTCTAACTCGACCCCTTTTGCTTCGTTATTCTCTATAACAATCCTTTTAATCACGCAACCGCTGATGACCCTGCCCCCTTCCTCAGAAATATATTTTCCAAAAAGGTGGGCTACATGGTGGGAACCCATGTGACAGAGTCTGAAATGCCAGGCGCGGTTTATCATGAGGGGTACCAGGTATCCCAGGCCTTCGAGGTCATAATCAAGGCCCCACATGGTAGCGCAGTAGAGCATGAGAGCCCTTACTTTGTCATTCTCGAACCAGGCATCCACGATCTGTTTCGGTGTATATCCTGTCAACTCATCATCCCACTTTGTGACCGGATGGGTCTCGAGTTTTGCCACCTGCTCAAGGCTTGGCATGGGGTTTACGTAGGTTGCCGGGGCAAGGAAAAGATCCATTGCTTCATCAGAGATCTTGGCAAAGTTCAGAAAGGATTCGGCATCTTTCTCTGAAAACTTTCGTATCGATTGTGCCGTTTTTTCAGGATCTTTGTACAGAGCCACGTAGCTTCCGTCCTGAAAAGGCATAACCATCTGCAAATCAGGATAGATCCATTGCAGGTCATACCGTGTCTCGAACTCGAAATCCCGCATGGGGGGTGCATATTCAACCAGCATATGATAGATGGCATGACTGTCTACCAGCATACCGGGAAGAAGCAGATTCTCCGTAGCTAACCCCCCTCCGATCTCGTATCTTCGTTCCAGAATGGCAACTTTTAATCCTGCTTTCGCAAGATAACCGGCCGTGGTAAGTCCATTGGGGCCTGCACCGATGATGATGCCATCAAACTCCAATTCCCTCATTTTCTGCCTCCTTACTGTTGTAATCACTCACTGTTTCTGTGAAACTACCTTAAAATGAAAAACCTTTATTTTTGCTACC
>JAEAME010000990.1_pt1 | contig 22980 bp, 37 predicted proteins | sample 8958731 | NCBI WGS metagenome assembly JAEAME01 (sample SAMN16933194, study PRJNA681113) | bioreactor sludge metagenome | isolation source: anerobic bioreactor sludge (Control) | place: India:Bengaluru | collected 2018-10-24 | reverse complement strand
ATCCTTTCGTTCATTATTGTCACGACTATCAACGATATTTTTTGGTTGTTTTTAGACCGGAAGCGCAGCGATGACCGAGACTGAGATAGGCAACTTTTGGGAAGCAGCCATATTGTCGCTAAAGTTTGAAATCGAGTTAAGCCTGGCGCTGCTGCTGATATTGGCGCTGCTGCTTATGGCTATCTATTTACTCACCAGGCCCGGCAAGAGACATGACGATTGACAATTCAAACATTTGGGTACTGTTTGTCTCTATTTTATCGGTTGTTGGCCCGCTGTTGGGCGCTATTGTCGGCTTTTTTGCGGCTGGCCTGGTAGCCACTTTAACGATTGAGTTTTTTGATTCGGTTAGAGACACAATCCTTAAACTTGTTAATTGGTGGAGAAGGCGAAATGTCGGCGTTAAGCGGTCTTAGTTGGGTATTCCCCTCAGCCGAAATAAACGGGTTTTCGGTGGACTTGCTGCTTTATTTAATCCCCGTGATTATGCTGGTGGTCGGCCTGTTTTTAGCTGAAAAAATAGCCAATGTGATTATTGACCTGCTTAAACGTAATTGAATGGTCACTGTGACCCGCACAGGCAGCTGGGTCACACTTTTAAGACGGTACCGTTTCGATGAAACGTTTCATAGCCCTTAAAACCCTTAAAGAAAGGAGGTATTACTCGAATGCCAACTGCGACGTCCTTCACGTGGACTTTCCCGTGGGAAGAACTGGTCGGCGGGTTTAACGCCTTTATCGGGATGCTCAACACCCCGGTGGCCCTGGCTATCTCGCTGATTCTGGTCTTCATCGTGGCCCGGTTTGTGGTCAACACCGTCAAAAGCGCCCGCGGTTAGTTCGGCAATTATAAGGGCTTTGAGGATATTTCACGCCTCAAAGCCCTTATATTCAGTGTCAGTGTCGTAAAGGAGTATCTTATGTGGAGTGGAATAGAATTTGACCCATCACTGTTGGCCGCTCAAGCCGTACCGTTTTATCTCCTATTTCAACCTGTTATTTACTTTGTGGGTGGTATTAATATTGCTCTGCTTATCTTGAGCGCGGTTATGTCTATGCTCAGAAAACATTAGGGGGAACAATGCCTACAGGAATTGGCTTTACCTGGGCTTTTGCCTGGAACGAATTGGTTGGCGGTTTCAACGCCTTTATTGGGCTTGTTAATGTGCCGGTGGCCTTTGCCCTGGCCCTGCTGCTGGTTGGCGCGGTAGCCGTGATGGGCGGGGTTGGCGGCGGCAAAGGTTCACAAAATAAAGATAAAAAAGGTCGAGCCGGTGGTCACGAAGCCTGGTATCAATTCTTTTTTGGCGGCGTGGCTAACCTAATTTTTTTCTACTGGCTAACGAGCGCCAACTCGTCAAACCCTTTGGTATCATCAGGTAAAGGCGTCGGTGTAGATTTATCCAAACCGACTATTCTTAAGGTTAAATTTGAGAGCGACCAACGAAATAATGTCTTTGCCCGAATCGGCAAAGAGAAGGCTATCCCTGATAAACGTTACTGGAAAAATCCTCCTCACTCTATGCCTAAGCACAAAGAATGGTGGAAGGTAGAAGTCGTTGGAAAAACCCGCGACGGCTCAAAATTCCTTCTAAAACCCGTTGAACGTGGCAAAAGAGTTTTGGGTAGGTTTTTTTAATGAATTACGCCGCTTACGCTCGTGTCTCCACAACCGAACAAATTAAGGGCTATAGCATTGAAGCGCAATTAGACGCCTGTCACGCTTACGGTGAAGGTCAAGGGTGGACGCTCCACCGGGATTATATTGACCCCGGTCACTCTGGCCGCAGCGACAAGCGTCCTGGATTTCAAGCCTTTATGCGGGATGCTAAAAATAGTCATTTTCAGGTTGTTTTAGTGCATAAATTCGACCGATTTGCCCGTAATAGGGCAATTTCGGCTACCTACAAGGAACTCCTGAAAACAAATGGCGTCCGCGTGGTGTCGGTCACTGAGCCGATAGACGATAGTCCCTCATCCATTATCCTTGAAGGTATGCTTGAGGTGGTGGCCGAGTGGTACAGCGCCAATTTAGCCCAAGAAACCCGCAAGGGTATGCTTAAAAAAGCGCAAAATGGCGAATGGCCTACCGCGCCGCCATTGGGTTATATCAAACAAAACGGCTGGGTTGAATTAACCGAAGATGCCGAAAAACTGTGTTACGCCTTTCGAGAATTTAGCACCAACCTTTACACGCTGGGTGAATGGGTTAAAGTAGCTTATGACATGGGGTATCGTGGACGGCATGGAGGGATGATTAGCCGGGGAGAATGGAGTCGGATTTTTCACAACCGATTTTACATCGGCGTTATTAAGTGGGCTGGGATTGAGGTTCAAGGTAAACACGAGACCCTCATTGACCAAGAAACATTTGACCGGGTTCAAGAAATATTAGCCGCCCATGATGGCTACAAAACTCGCAAAATTCGCCGTCCCTATATATTAACCGGGTTTCTGTGGAGTTTAGACACGGGTAGCCGGATGAACGGCTCAGTCGGCAAAGGGATAAAATATTATCGGTCGGCGCTACCTGACAGCCAGGGTATCAAGCATTACGTTCAGGCTGAAATCATTGAATCGCAAGTGGCGGGTGTATTGGGTACGGTTCGCCTATCTAATATTACATCTCTTCTAACCGAAGGCGACATAATAGACGAGGCTCTACTTCTGGCGCTCAAAGTTACCCCTACAGTGGGCGACTTGTATCACTGGTTACAAACCGACGCCCAACGTCAGGCCCTATGTAGTTTGGCGATTGAAAAATATGGACTAAAAGTAAGCGGTGGACGGATTGTTAATGTTCAACCCCGCCCACCATTTGAGTGTTCGACCAAAGATGAGTGCCCTCTAGGTAACTCGAACTATCTTTTATATTTAGGAGTGAAACCATGAAACGGTGGTCACTCCTTTTTTTATTCATTCCCCTGGCTGCTACTATGTTTGGTTGGGCCACCTTAATCTACGCCCAAGACCCAACTCCCTCCCCTTTAATGCAGTGGAACAACACCTGGTATCAAGTGGTAGACGAAGCGGGACAATTTTATGACGGTTTTTGGGTAGTAGCTAATGGCGAGGTGGTATCACCAAATAATGTTCCAGACTTAGTTGGCCCTGATGTGCAAGGCGGAGCAGGCTCATGGCGCGTTCTTGACCCCTTCTACTCACTAATGTCTTACAAATCCTATTCTTTAGGGTCGCCAGATTTTGAGTTTTCTCCCCCTGTTACCAGCGTCGAATATTTTTTTAGGGCCAAGCTAGAGCAGGCTTATTGGGCTATAACCAACCAATATCCATATTGCCTTTCAGTTAATACCGAGTACGATTGGCTTAATCCCTCCACTTCACAAACCGGCACTAGCTCTAATTGGTATGTTATTGTCATTCAACCCCCGACTGACCAGTGGAAGAGTGGCTTGATTTCCTTGACAGCGCCCTCTGGGTTGGTTATTACCAAAGCTCGTTATGGATTTATACGAAGCGGGTATCAATGCTCAAATGATGGAGTATCGCTTATTGATGTTGACCCGGCTTTGATACCAGGAGTAGAGGCTAATGATGCCATTGAAGATAACCTATTGCTGGACAACTTGATTATTAGGAGTACATCCCCGGTTACACCTACCCCGACAGCGACACCAACTCAAACGCCAACTCCAACCGCCACTGCCACCCCTGGAACCGGATGTTTTTCACAGACATTTACATTTGACAGCAGTTTTGAGGGCTGGTATCGTCCCGACACGAACGGAACGACTGTTACTGAAGGGGATGGCTCTAACTGTAATACTGGCCCTATTCGTACTGATTGCTATTTAACTGGCGGCGTGGTTCGTGGTTCTAAGCCGGTTAATCAAGCATGTACACGTTGCGCGCTGGCCTACGATTTGCCGTCTTCGGTGATAAGTTTCACCATTGCTTTTGACTATTACGAGCATGATACATCTCTTCTGCCGTCAGTTATCAATGTTTCTGTTGAAGGTAATGGCACCACTCCCGCTTACAAGACGACTTATTATAACAATGCTAACGAGAGTTGGGCCTCTAATACTTATAATCCAGGAGCGACTTACACCACTTCGAGAGTTATCTTACTTCCCCAGTTATCTCATTACTCTAATGAGGCTTATGTGGATTTTGATAATGTTGTTTTATCTTATTGTGGTTTACCTGTTACTCCTACTCCGACCTCTACTATCGTTTTATGTCGCACCGACGCCACCCCCGGCCCAGGCACGCCCACCTGGACGCCCACGCCCACCGTTGGCGCGGGAACGCCCACCCAAACTCCGCTGCCGCTTTGTCCATTTTGTTCAGGGCCGACGCCTGGGCCTGGCACGGCTACCTGGACGCCTACCCCTTCCGTTGGCGAAGGAACTCCTACGCCTACAAATATTCCCACTTGCGGGCCTACACCGACCGAAACCGCCACCCCGACTGCCACCCGCACACCAACACAGACGCCCACACCGATTACTTTTACCCCATTGCCGCCCTCCCCCAGCCCAACGCCTGGCGGCCCAACACTGACCCCCGGCCCCACCTGGACACCCAAACCAACCTGGACGCCCAAACCTACCTGGACACCTGAACCCACCTGGACGCCGCCGCCAACCCCTACCGGCTGCTCTTGCGACTGTTGCTGTGAACCGTGTGTCGCTACTTGCACCCCCGGCCCCACGTGGACGCCTGAACCGACCTGGACGCCCGGCCCCACCTGGACGCCTGACGCCCCAACGCCAACGGGAACGCCAGAACCGACCTGGACGCCTGGCCCAACGTGGACGCCTGAACCCACCTGGACGCCTAATGTCATACCCACCGACGCCACCCCCACCAACACCCCGCCGCCCACGTGGACGCCAGAACCGACCTGGACGCCCGGCCCAACCTGGACGCCGCAACCAACGCCAACGATGTGTATAGACGATTGCCCTAACTCGCCCACCCCGCCGCCGACCTGGACGCCTGAACCCACCTGGACGCCTGTCCCCACCTGGACGCCCGAAGTGATTACATGGACGCTGGTTATTACCGGCGGCGTGGGCGGCCCGGTTGACGCAGGCTCAGGCACAAACATTTGGGACTTTTTGATTATCCTCATTCAGTCCCTTTTTAACCTCTTAATGGCCCTGCTTCAACCCTTGATTGACCTTGTCTACTTTTTGATGTGGCTTATCGCCAAAATCGTTGAACTGATTGGTTATTTATTGTGGCCGCTGTGGTGGGCGTTTAACTTTATCATCACGCTCATTGGCGGCCTGACGACCAGTATATCCACCGCCACCCCGGTTGAACCCCTACAATTGGGTGAAATGGAAACCGGCTTTACCTTTGTGCAATCCATCCTGGATTCAACGCCCCTCGCCGTGTTGGTCTACCTGGTTAATGCTATTTTATGGTGGCGGTTTATTGTGTGGGCCATTGCCCAATTATCAAATCTCACATGAGGTGACGATGTCTGACCCATTGCTTATTCAAGCTACCAGCGCCCTCACTTTAACCATGCCGCAAATCACCACCGGCACCACTTATGTTACCCTGGTAGGCGCCACCGACCAAGTGCTAGGGCCGCTCAATACTTTGGTTGTCAGCACCACCGGCCTGGTTTCCACCGACCCGATAACGTATGCCAATACCATCGTTTCGGATGTCTCAATACTGTGGTCATATCTCAACTATGGTTCAAACCTTGTGCCTGGCCTGGTCTCATTTGGTTTGCTGATTCCGGCTTACTTACTGGTGATGCTGATTAAGGTCATTTTGGTAGTCTTTATGTATGTTAAAAATCTAGTCGCTAATTGGTTGTAACTATGCCTAAGTATGACGTAGTGAAAATTTACCCAGAAACCGCCCCCGATGATGACACCGCAGGCGCGTCAGCCCCCACAGAAGTAAAAACCCCTGGGCGGTCACGATTAACCTATTATCTTATCGGCGGCGGCCTGGTTGTATTGATAATTTTGTGCCTGGCAGGTTGGTTTGTGGTTGGCCGCATTACCGCCAATGATTACACCCCCACCCCCACCAAAACCTCTATCCCCTTGCCGCCCCTGCAAGGATACGCCACCGTTGCCCCTACCTCCGCGCCGACGGCCACCCCCACCGATACCCCCACCATCCCGGCGACCGCCGCGCCGATTGCGCCCATAGCCCCCCCGCCTACGCCTGAGCCGCCTAGCCCCACCATGCCCGGCAACCTACAAGTGCTAACTTCCCCGCCGCCTGGCCGCCCCCTGGTTACGATGTTGGGTAACTTTGTCTCCAAAAGCGGGTGCAGCTTAACCAATTTTGGCTTTGTAGCCTCTGGCAACGAGTATTACCTGGCGTTTGAGAATTTAAGCGACCTGCCCTGGCTGGGCATGTCTGACCCCTCCGGCCTGTTGGTGGTGGTGCAGGGCTTCACTCAAACGGTCAAAGCCTGCCCGCTGCCTTTTTTGCGCGTAACCAGCGTCTCGTGGCTTAATGACCGGGCTACGCTCGTTGCCGAAAAGCCTAAACCCTCTGGCAGTTCTGGCTCCGCTGCCGCTATCGTCCCGCCGCCCCAACCGCTAACCGCCACTCCCACCGCCCTACCCCCTAAACCTGAACTAACCCCGACTTATACGCCTTACCCCACCCCGACCAGCTACAATCCGACCCAAACCCCCACGCCCACCCCTACCCCGGTTGAAGTTAATGTGTCCGGCAAAATTATAGAGATGGGCGGCTGCCTATCATCAAACCTGGCTATACAAATGCCGGGGGGTGACTATTATTACCTCGTCATCAATGGGGTAACGATGCCATCCGGCGAACCCACCAACTATTACGCCACCGTGTCGGGCGTTTTATTTGACTCGTCTTGTAACGTGGCTGCTATCCGCGCCAGCGCCATCGTCTGGTATTATATTACCCCCACGCCTACCGCCACCCAGACGCCCACCTGCACGGCCACTCTGACCATGACGCCCACCGATACAGCTACCTTAACGCCCACGCCCACCGATACCGCTACCATCGAACCCACGCCCACCGATACGGCCACCCAGACCCCCACGCCAACCGACACAGCCACCCTGACCCCAACGCCAACGGACACGGCGACCATCACGCCGACCGTGACGATGACTGCAACTTTATTGCCATAGGAGGTAAATATGTTCTCTCAACAATTGTCGTACATCTTTCTAAAAATCAAGCGGTGGTTTGTGCCGGTTAAGTCACAGCAGCAGGAAACACCGCCCCGGCGACCGCCGCAAAAGTATGGCAAGCGCCGCCGCCCGGTCAAGAAAATTCAAATATAACTCGTCAGGATTAACGATGATGGCCAACACCACTACTTACAACGATGCTTCAGGTGTGACTTGTCCTGGTCAAGTCACACCTGCACCCCCGCCGCCTCCGGCGATGGTTGCCGGTAAACATCGCCGGAATGAGCGATGCCCGCGACTATCGCCGGTTCAAGCGATGTTACCAGGTTGCACCGTCACACCTGGCGATACTGAAGCGTCATATCCGGGCGGCAAGGGTCACGTTTACCAGAAAATTATCAACCTTATCCCGCCTCACCGGGTTTACATTGAAACCCACGTGGGCGGCGGCGCGGTGCTGCGGAACAAGCGCCCGGCCCGGCTGAACATCGCTATAGATATTGACCCGGATGTAATCAAGTTTTGGTCCAACCACGCTATAGGCGACGATAACGGCCGGTGGCAGTTTGTCAACGGGGATGCTGTGACCCTGTTGAGGGCTTACGAGTTTCAGGGTGATGAGTTTGTTTATGCCGACCCGCCTTACCTGATGGAAACCCGCAAGCAGCAGCGCCCGTTATATCGTTTCGAGTACACCCGCGCCGACCATGTAGCCCTGCTGGGCCTGCTGGCCGCGCTGCCGTGCAAAGTGATGATTTCGGGCTACTGGTCTCAATTGTACGCCGACGCGCTGGCCGGGTGGCATACCGTTAATTTTGAAACGCGCACACGCGGCGGCTCGTGGGCCACCGAATACGTGTGGATGAATTACCCCCAGCCGACCCGCCTGCACGATTACCGCTATCTGGGCGACAACTATCGCCAGCGAGAGCGCATTAAGCGCAAAAAGCAGCGTTGGGCCGCAAAGTGGGCCAAGCTGGACATTTTGGAGCGGCAGGCCATCCTGTCCGCTTTAGAGGATGAACCTTTGTAAAGCCTAAAACGCGAGTAGTGAAGTGTGACTCGCCGGCTGCGGTCGCCAAGTCACATTTCACCCCTCACGTTTTAGGCTTTACCTCGCGCCGGGCGGCTGGCCGGGCGCGGGAATTAAATAACCGGGCGTGTACCGCCTCACTCAACCGCCCATTATCCCCGTTGAGAGAGTCCAAATGGTGGCCGCCGCCACTGTACCCGCATATACATAGCTGCTGAGTATATGACGGCTTCCCAGACGGGTGGGCGTGCAGGAGACAACAACTGTGCCTCGCCTCAGCTTGGTCACAGTTCGCGTTCCGTCCGTGTCTTGTCTCTGTTTTTAGAGGCGAGAGGGGAGCAGGGGGAAACAGGCGCAAGCCTGTTACGCGGTAACGCACGACCTGGGCGCGTTTGACCCCTGATGCTCCCCTAAATCGCAAGGTTTAGGGTGAGCTTGCCAAGCAGCCGAAGCGAAGCGGTCTGACGGAACCATACCGGGCAACCATGCTTCTCCGAGGCGCACTCCTACCCTAAAAAAAGGGGGGATTGCGCCTCGCTCTCAGTCACCCTCCCAAGCAGACCGCTTCTATCTTGATGTACCACGCCAGCAATCCCCCCGAAGGGAAAATCCCCCCCACCCCTTTTTGTCGTTTTTTCGCGCGTTATTGTCTAATATTAGACAATGCGCTCGATTATTGTCTAATATTAGACAAGTCGCACTTTTGTATAATATTAGACAATAATCTTGGTAATACCGCCAGCAACAGCGGCCAAAATCCGTTACCAAAAATTGACGACGAGTCACACCTATGCTAAGATAAAAGCGCACACAAAAACGCAACGCCCGACGTGTTGGAGCACGTCGGGCGTCACTAACCCCACACCTGCGACAGCCAGATGTGAGGCTGACCTTATTATACTTGCGGCGCGTGTTACACGCCAACCGACCCGCGAGAAATGTCGCCTCTCCTGGTTTATCTAGGGGAGGCGTTTTTGTGCATATAAACTTACCCTAAATGGAGGCTTTTATGCACACACAACTAAATACCGAAGAGTGGCGACAATCTCAGCCCTGGGACGCGGCCAATGCCTTTGCCGCTCGCCGCGCCCTGGCCGATTTACGCCTTTACCCAGACCGCCCGCCCGAAGATGACCCCGCTCTGGCGGCGGTAGAGCAAACCTTTCGCGCCCGGCTGCGCCAGATGGTAGACGAACTGCCCGCCGCCGAAATATGGGGGCTGTATGGCCTGGCCCGCATCCTGTTCGTCACCCCCCGCCCCGCCGAAATATTTGCCTATCGCGCGCGGCTGGCCGAGGCTGACCTGGCCCGCGTATTGGGCTGACCACCGCGTAAAATAAAAAGCCCCCTGGTCGGTGGGGGCTTTATTGTTGCGCTCAGGCATACACCAACCGCCCGCGCGGTTCGGGGATAGCCCGGCCCAGCAGCCGGGCCGTTTCAAGCCATTCATTGATGATGGTTTCGGCATTAGCCAACGCCGTTTGATAGGTTGTTCCATCGGCCATACACCCCGGCAATTCCGGCACTTCGGCCACAAAAGCCCGGTCATCCTCGCTCCAATAGATGATAATTTCATATCTGACCATGTTAATCACGTCCTAACTTGTATTTAAGAATAATTTGCCGCGCCTGCTTAACCTGGTAAGGCTTGGCTTTACCATCGCCTCTGGGTTGGAAGTTTAAAATTTCTTCGAGGCCGGTCTGGGTAAAAATGTGATGGCCGCCTTTAATTCGTTCATCAAAGCCCAATTGGTTCATTAACAGGCACAAGTCGGCAAAGGGGATGTTTTGGTCGGATGTTCCCCGTAAAACTTGCGCTAACAGTTTGTCGCGTTTAGTCATACAATTTGCTCTCTCTCGTAAAAACTATACTCGTTTTGTGGGTTGTGTCAATTTGGTAATGCCGCCGGGCGCTGGCCGGACGGATGCGCGGGGGTGTCATTACCAAAATTGTAGGTTTGCGGTGTCTTATGTAACAGCTATAAAGGGTTATAGGTGGTTTTCGTTACATAAGAAACCCTAAAAACGGCCTAATTTTCAAGTGTGACTTGTCCTGGACAGGTCACACGAAGCATCGCCGTTTATAATGGTGGTCGCGGTCATCGCCGGAGTTGGCGGTGCAGGCCCGCTATTTCTGGCGATGATACCGGCGGGTGTGACCTAGCTCGCTCACAGTTGGCCGTCATCGTTTTAACCGACGATAGCCCCGGAAGTGTGACCCCGCTGCCCGGTCACAGTGGCCGCGTCACACGTGACCAACTAGGGTAAATAATAGCCCTGGTTAGTCACGGTTACAGGCCGCCGGCGCGTCACGCTTGTGACCCAACCGGCGCAATTGTGACCGCTCGATGGGTCACGGTTGACCGTTTGCGCTTGCGCTCGGCCCGCTTGCGGCAGGAATAATCATAATACAGCGCCTTGCCTGTGACCTGGCGACCGCAGCCGCACAAACACACGCCCGGCTTAACCACCTCTCCGGTTAAGGATAATTGCACAATGGCCGCTTGGTTGTAGGCGTCTACAATCGCCCCGGCCAGCATCCGGCCCATATTCAACGGGACGCCGTTGCCCACCGCCTTTATTTTTTCGGTTGCCAAAAACCCCGGCAGGTTGAAATCGTCGGGTAAGCCCTGCAAGCGGCACACTTCGCGGAAGTCGCGGTTATCGCTGGCTAAGGCGGCGGGTGCGGTGGCCGTGACGCGGCCACGAGGCACATTAAGCAGCCGCCCGGATAAGCTGCCAAACTGAATGTGGCGCAGCCGGGTTGACACGCCATACCAGCCCTCATTGATGTCTAACCGCTGCATGGTGTAGCCCGGTATCTCAATATCCGGCACCCTGGCGACATTCTCCATCAAAAACCATTCCGGCTGGGCGGCTGTGACCACACGTGTATATTCTTTCAGCATTGCCAGGCCATTGCCGGTCGGCTTGGAGCGCCGCAGGCCGCTAAAATCCTGGCATGGCGGCCCGCCGATAAGGCCCCAAAATACCCCGCTCGGCGGGCTAAAGCGCCGAATGTCGCCGCCAAAAAGCAGGTCGGGGCCTCTGACCACGCAAAAGCCGGTCTCCTCAAAGGCGCGGCCTAAAAGGTCAATGCCGGGGAAGATGGATAAAACGAGGTTATTGTTCATCTCTCTGCTCTGCTGCCCATTCTTGCTTTTGGATATTAAGCAAAAGTTTCTCGATTTCATCAGCGTACCGGTGCAGCATGTTCCCATAATTAAGATAGCCGTTACGGGCGAGTAAGTTACCAATATCGCAAGCATCTTGGGCGCATAACACTTCAAATGAGCCAATATGTTTAATACTACTGAGTAATCCGTCCATAAATTTACCCCCGACGATACCGCCCTATCAGCCACGCCGCGACCACCATCACCACGCCCAGGGCAATGACCACTCCGGCCCAGCCTGCCAGCCTCCACCCCGCCGCCAGCGCCGCGCCGATGGTCAGCCCGGCGAGTAAAATAAAACCTTCTTTGCCAGCAATGGTATTCCTCATAGGTTTTTCCTTTCGTTGGTCATCTTTTTGATGGCCGCTAAGGTCGCCAGGCAATCGCCCAGGGCGCGGTGGCCACCGTTGAGCCGCTGCCATTTGTAGCTTTTGTGGTAGCTTGACCACTCGCCGTACCATTGGGCATACCATTTCATCGCGCAATCAAGGCCGCGCCACCATACAACATCACATAGTTCATCAAACAAGGCAACCGGGAACGTTGGCAGAGTGTGAATTGTTCTGGCGCGTTCCAGAATACCAAAATCAAAATCTGCGTTATAAACAATGATGCGGGGCGCAGCTTCGAGAATACGGCATAATTCAGGGTACACGTCAGGAAACGTGGGCGCGGTTTGCAGGTCAGCCTCAGTGATGCCGTGTGCGGCCATCGCGCCGGGGCTAATCTCCTCAGTAGCTTTGACTAGCGTGTTGAACAGAGTTTCACCGGCCACGTTGATAATGGATATTTCTATCGGCTCTCCGTCCAGGTCGGTGGTTTCGGTGTCAAGGATGATAGCTTTTGGGTTATCAAGCACTTTTTTAGCCCACTCGACGGCTTTTAAGTGGTCACTACACCAGCGGCAAAGCGGCCAATTATGTAGTGGTTTGGGATACATCAGGCCACATAATTGACAAGTTCTCCGACGTTCCCATTCGGCTCTGGCCTTCTGTAAGGCGGCTAATTGCGCGGGAGAGGCTTGCGGGCGGGGTTGGGCCTGGTTGACATCGTATAAGTCATAATAGTTTGGTCGGCTTTTTCCCCGGATATAGGAGCAAAAATGAGCGGCGGCGGCCTGGTCGGGCGCGGGCCGCAGCCCCATACCTTTTAACTGAGTTTTGGTTTTTAAGTTCTCCGGGACTTTGTCCCAAGCGGTGTATTTGTCCATTAGTCATTCCTTCCAAACAGAAAACCATAAACCCGCAAGCCTAACACGGCCCAAAATGCCGCGAATAGCAGCCAGATGACGAAATCGAACAACTCGTCATCGTCCGAGCAATAAACCGAGGTGTAATCTTTGTCCATAGGAGTGTCCTTTCACGAGAATTTGATAACGTTCAACGTTTTGCCAATATATTTACTCACCACCCGCCCCCCCGACCGGTAATAGCCATACCAGTACGGCCCGTGCGGGCAGCCATTACACTTTTTACCGCAATGCACCCGCTCAAGCTGGTAGGTGACGCGGCCAATCGCCTTTTTAGACACCACCTCGCGGTCTTGGCGCTCCGGTGGTTCGGGCGGTTCGTCCAGCGCGGCCAGCAGGTCGTCAATCAGGCCGCGCAGTTCTTCCAATTGAGAACGGGTTAGGCGTCTGGTGGCGCGGATTAGGGTATAGGGGAGCATATAAATTCAACCTTTAACTCCGGCTCGATACCGTCCAGGGTGCGCTGGATGGTTTGCAGTAGCCTATTTTCAATCCACTCTTTAGCCTCTTTGGTTTCAACCTCAACCAACAGCTTGCCGTTTTTGCGGGGGACGGTATGAGTTTTGTTTATCCAAGCGTCAAAGGTGAGGCGGGTCATTTGCCGCTGTAGCCTTATTTTGGCCTCCTGCCATAGCTTTTCATCATCCGACACAACCGGCGCGGGCGCGGGTTCGTATATCGGCAGGTCAACCAGGAAATGTGACTTGCCGGCGCTGGCGGTTTGGGTAGGAAGCGGCCAATCGTGTTCAATGGCCCATACCAAAAAGCCCGTGTCATCTCGCACGGATTTACCCGTTTGCTGCTGATAGTCGGCTTTGATGACCTGTAGATTTTCACAGTACGCTTTGAGCCGCCGTTTGGGGTATCGTTTAACAAGTTCGGCGGCCTTGTCGGGCCTGACCCCGCTGGCGGCCAGGGCGTCCAGCGCGTTGGCCCGTTGACCTTCCAGCCTCTCGCCCAGGTGCTCCTCGCTCTTAAACCGGCTCCCGCAGGAGGCGCAAGCCCGGTAGTGGCGGGTGTGCGCCTCCGTGAGGTGATACGTGCGATAGGTTATCAGATTACCGCCGCAGTCGGGGCATTTCATAAGTTAATCTTCTTTGGCAATAGGCAGCATACTTTTTGACTGGCTCACCGCTACAGAGCCAAACACCGAGCGAATATCATCCACCAGGATTAAAACAAGGTAGACTACCTTGCCTACCACCAGCACCGCCCAGGGCGCTGCGGCTACCGGCAGCACGTCTAAAACGCGGTAGCCATACACCAGGGCCAGCGAACCGCCGACAATCATAATCCCCCCGCTGGCCGACAGCGCGGCCATAAACGCCGACGGCGCGGCCTCCTGCTGGATGATGGGCGCAGCCGGGCCAGGCATACCCGGCGCAGATACAGACTGCTGCATCACTCTATAACGTTTCCGCATGGTATCCTCCGTTGACTTCGTAACCGTGACCATTGGCCTTGATAATGCCGGCTTCCTGGAACTCGGCGATTTTACCAGTTACCCAGGGCCGGGAGCGGTTGACATTAAAGGCCGCTTCGGTGTGGGTAGCGTCGGGATGGTTGCTTAAATAGGCTAACAGCGCGGCCTCAGCCTGCTCCTGGCTGACCTTGCGGCTTTGCCGGGCGGCCTTTAAGGTGTCAGTATGGTCAGCACTGAACCCCGATGTCACTGACTTGTCAGCCAAACGTTTCGCTGACCTGTCGGCCTGACGTTGATGTGACATTTCAGTGACCATCCTCTCGCGCCGTTTTTGGTCGCCCACCAGGGCCAGCACCAGGGCCGATGTGCCTGACAAAATCACAAACATTGCCGGAGCCACCTTGAGGCTTTCGGGAACAAGTTCCACGAAAAAGACCAGCAAAAAGGCGGTCAGGTAGTAAACCAGGGCCGCGCTGACATTCCACCACAACGGGGCGGCGGGGTCAGTCTTGCGGCGTTCACGTTCCCACTGATAAGCCCGTAACAAACTGTTGGTCGCCGCAATACCAACCACCTCTAACGCGGCGGCGGCCACCCACCCCCAGGGTTCTGGCGCTTGCAATTGTTTAATCATTGCCCGGCTGACAAAGAACGCCGGCACCAAAGGGGTAATCCAGGGGCCAAATTTGGTAATTAAGGCCAGGGGAGCGGCCTCTATTTGGTCTAGCAGTTCATCAAACCAAGAAGAATCACTCATTTTATCCTCCCGTTACCGTTTTTCGGATTTAAATTATCACCTTTTTGGGCTGCTTCCGACATCTCGACATCATCCGACATCCGACATCCGACTACCATACGCGGATTAGGCCCGGCTGCTGGCGATAAAACGCCGTTCTCTTCCAATTCTTTAGCCAGGGCTTTGAGGTCGTCCATTGTGATTTCGTTGCCAAACCGCTCGAAGAGCGTTTCTACCGAAAAGCGTCCCTCTTTTTCATCGGTGGCGTATTTCAACATTCGTTGGGCCAGGTGTTGGCGCTTTTGCGCTTCCAGTTCGGCCTCGCGCTGGGCGCGGCGGGTGTTATGGTCGTGCTGGCGGATTACTTCGCGTACCATCTGGTCGGCCTGCTCGGTTTTGATGTATGGCCCGCGCAGCAGCACCCCCCGCGTGCCGCCGTCCTGGTACGCCAGGTCGCCCACGTCCAGCCCTTCGGCCATATTGTTATCTAAAATAACGCGGCTGTCCGTGCCGGTGGCCGTGCCAAAGCCAATGCGGGCGGTAAAGTTCATTTTGATGTCGCCGTCAATCACGTCAACGCTGGGCCTTTGGGTGCTGATGATAAAATGGATACCCAGAGCGCGGGCGCGCTGCGCTCCGTCGCGCAGAAAAAACCAGGCGTCGGCGTTTTCTTCGGGCGGCAGCTTGCCCAGGTTGGTGATTTCGTCAAAGACAAAAACCACGTTGTTTAAAAATTGACCCGTGCGCTTGCGATAGGTGAAAATGTTTTCGGCCAGCACTTCGCGGAACAACGCGCCCCGGCGCGTGATTTCGGCGTCCACCCATTTCAGCGATTGATAGGCTTCATCGGCGGTGATGCAAACCGGCTTCACTAAATGGGGGATGCCGTTGTAACGGGTCAGGTCTAGCCCTTCCTTGAGGTCAATTAAAATTAACTGCACCCGGTCAGGCGCGGCGTGTTGAATAAGCCAGGAGACAATGGTATGAATTTGGCTGGTTTTGCCGCGCCCGGTGGCCCCGGCTATCAGCAGGTGGGGCATTTGTTCCAGGTCGCGCCAGGTTTGGTTGCCGGTGGTGTCGTCGCGGCCGATGGGGATGACCAACGGCGTTTTGGCCGGGTCGTAACTTTTGGGCGGGCGCAGGTCGGCGTATGGAAAGTTGGGCTTGAGGTTAATGTCGGCCCGTTTGATAACATACCAAAACCCGGCCCCGCGATTGTGTTTAACCGTGACCGGGCGCTTAAGGATGGTGGTCAGCCCCTCAATGATTTTGGACTCTTTTAACTCGACCACGCTGACCCCATAAGGCAGGTTGGCGGCATCAACCTCAAACTCTATCCGGTCGGGCAGCACCTTTAGCGGCGGCTTAAAGCGGACTTGTTGAAAAATGTCGCCATCCTTTGTTTTTTTGACGTAGCACTTGCCCATGCGGTTTAACTCTTTGACAATGGCCTGGGCGTAATTATTGGCCTCAATCTGGTCGGGGTCGGGTTCACCCAGGCCCAACAGGTTAAGCAGGGATTGAAATAGGTTCATTTAGCCTCCTTAAGACCTGTCAGGTCTTGGAGACCTGACAGGTCTAATAAAACGATAGACGCGGATAAGTAATCTTTCTCTTGTACCATCTCATGCCGCCACACTTCGGGATAAAGTCGGCTCAATTGTTCCCAGGTGTCTTTTTGGTAGTTATCAATAGCCGGTGAACGCCCATAAACCACAAATAGGCGATTGTAGGCGGTCAGGTCGCCAGGGTGGGCGGTGGGCAGGCCCAGAGCGGCGGCGGCTTCGTTGGTGAGATTAAACCCGGCGTTGAGGGCGGTTTCGTTTTGCGGCAGGAAGTATTGGGGGATATTCCGGGGCAGATACCAGTAAAACGGCAGTGATTGCGGGATGTAAAACACGGCATCACCGGGCCGGTAATGCGCGGCAATTTCGGCGGCCCAGGCGCGGTTAGGCCATTTATGCAGGCGCGAGTCGGTGGTGTAACCCCACAGCGACACGGCCAGTATCGCGCCCAGGCCGGCCCACAGCAGCCCCCGGCGCAGCCCGCGCCAATGCCACAGCCCGGCGGCGATAAGGATATACAGCGCGGGCGTGACGGTGATAAACGTGCGGGGCAGCAAAACCGATGTAATCAGCAGCGACGGCGGCACGGCCAGCAGCACCGGCCCAACGGCCAGCGTAAGCAGGGTCAGCAGGCGGTAGCGCAGCCCCACCCACCCCGCCACAATGACCAGGATAAACGAAAAAACCATGCCGGGCGTCACCACCAGTAACGGGTTAGCCTCGTGCCATAGTAGAACGTGCCACAGGTAGGCCAACGAGCCGGGTGTAATTTGCGGTATCCAGTAGTGGCCGCCGCTCATGCGCCCCAACTGGCCCAGCAGGGCGTAAACCAGCCAGGGCGTGTACAGCGCGGCCACGCCCAGACCGGACAAAATCAACGGGCGCAGCCGGGCGCGGTCAAACAGCAGGGCGGCCAGGCCCAAACTTGCCAGGAAAAACGCGCCCATCGTTTGGGTGTACATGGTCAGTGTTCCCCCCAGCACCACCAGCCACCAGCGGCGCGAATTGTGACCGACCAGGGTAATTAGAGCGCCGGTTAAAAGCATTTCGTACATCCGGGCCTCTTGAGAGTAGGCTATCTGAAAGGGGAGAAAGGCCATCAGCGCGGCGGCGGTCAGGCTTTCGCGCTTGGGTTGGTAGTGGCGGGAGACCATATAAATCAGGGCAATGTTCGCAATACCGAACAGGGCCGAAGGCAGGCGCAGCCAGGCGTCGGCGGGCAGCCGGATAGCATCTAAAAGCCATGAAGCATAGCAGGCCAGGGGATGCAGCGGAGCGCAGCCGGGCGCGGACAACCATTGTCCCGGCCACAGGTGCGACCAGGCCCACAGGAGTATGAAATAGGCGGGCGGGTGGTAATCGTTGGCGGCAATCGCCAGCACGTTTACCAGGGGACGCTGGGCGGCAATGGCGCTAAAAGCCTCGTCATACCAGAGGCTTTGCTGACCGAGGTTGAGCAAGCGCAAGAGAGACCCGGCCAGGATAATCAGGGGTAAAACGTATTGCGTATTACGTATGACGAAACGCGGGAATTTGGTAATAAATTTCAAGGCGGGCGCATGGCGCGCTATTACCAAACAAACCAAGCAAATCACAGCAGCGAGACCGGCAGAGGTTAGAGCAATTGTGTCGCGGTCGGCTAAAACTTTCATCCAGGCGTAATATTCGGTGGGCATGGTATCCTCACAGTAGACTCAGTTGTTGGGTAGTGGGCCGGTCAGAGGGTTGAACGGCTTTATCTTGCGCCTTTTGGATGTGCGTTACCCAAAAATTGTTGGGCTGGGTGTTGCCGGTGGCGTAAATTTCAATGCCGTCTAAGGTCTCAACAAACCGCTGCTCTTGCAGGCCGACTTCCACCCCTACATCTTTGGGGCAAACGTGGCACAGGTTAGCAACCAGCCAGCGTTTGTTTTTGTACCGCTCGGCGGTGTCTTTGACCTTTTGCCGCCAAGACTTCTTGGGGTCGTTGTCGTACCAGAGTAAGCCAAAAATGTCTTTGGTCATGATTATTCTCCTATCTCGATATTAGCGATATAAACATACGAAACCACCAGTCCGGCGGCATATAAGCCAAACCAGACCGGTTGAACCCATTGAGACAGACCAAGCCAGGGGATAGTAAAAGCGCCCACTCCTCCGGCGGTCAGTGTCCAGACCAAACAAAACAGGGCTAAGGTGTTAATCCTGGCGGCTAGATGTCCCTTTCGACCTAAATACTTCAGAGCGCTCATCAAGAGGGTTAAGCAGGTCAAGAGAATAAAAATTTTCAAGAGGGGGCCGGTAAAGGAAATAAGTTCAAACGTATCATTGAGCATTTGTACACCGTCAGACATTCGAGACTCCTCTAACTCAAAATAAAGGTAGCTGCCAAACGAAGTTGGCCGCATCAATCGCTTTATCCAATTCGGCCCAGGCGTCTAAAAACTGCGCCCACCGGCCTTTTGACCGGGTCGGGTCATAGCTCCACACGGCGATGGACTTGACCGCGCCGATGGCCGTCATGGGAATGACATGCAGGTGGTGAGCGCCGTTAATACAGTCAAAAATCAGCAGGTCGGCCTGGTGGTTGCGGATAGCGGCCTGGTAGCGGCCACCTTGCATACATTCGTGCCACCGGGCGGCTTTAGCCTCGACCCTGACCCCTTCCACCCATAGGTCAAATGGGCTGTTGGCTTTGGTGCGGCTGACTCGATAGCCCCGCCCGGTCAAGATAGTTTGGATTTCATCCAGGGCCGACCACTCGACAAAACGGTAATCGGCAGCTAACCAGGGCTTATTTTTTGAAATGGATAGACCCAACTGGTGTAAGCGGTCAATCGGGTCGCTGTAAAACCAAAGCGAGTTCATTGGCCCTCAACTCAATCTCTCTAAATGAGCGCCGGTCATTGTCGGCTCTGACCAGGGTTACAAACTCATGGTAATAGTCGGCGAAGTCGAGCAGGTGCTTTTGGGTATAAGGAAAGTCGAAGTTAAGGCCCAATTCGGCGGCCTTTTGGCGCATCCGGTTAATTAAGCGGCGCTTGGCTTCATCGCGCTGGCGGGCGCGGATAACCCAAAAGGGGATAACTTCAATTTCCACAATTCCCCCCGTTTTTGGTATTGTCGCCGCCGCCGGCCAGCGCCGCCGGTATTACCAATTGCTGTTGCTGCATCTTGGGCCGGTTGTGATAGGACAGCAGGCGCGTCAGGCGCTTAATATTGTCCTCGACGCTCTCGAAAACCTTGTTGATTCCCAAAACTTCTTGCCGCAGTTCTAACCGTTTTTGATGGTTGATGATTTGCTGTTTTACCCGCTCCAACCAATCCAGGTTAGCGCCTATATAAACCGGCTTGGGCTTGACCCCGGTTATCGGGTCGGTGTAGAAGGTGAGGCGATAGTACGGGCCGTTGCCGTTGCGCCATTCGGTGACAATATTGCCGTTGACGCAGCCTTCGGCGTCCAGGTGGTCAATTTCCGCCTGTAAGGTTTGCCGCCGATTGGACAGGGTTTCCAACCCCGCCACCATCTGCTCAAGGTCGGTTTTGATGGTAGATAAATAACCATTGTCGCTCATGAGTTTATCCTTTCTCCTAAGTGGATAGACGCCGCCCAAAAGTCAATCTCGCCGGGCGGCTGTAAAACGTCATATTCGTGCAATACGCCGGGGATATTTTTCTTAATCCGCAGCTTGCCCTCGGTTTCTAAGCGCCGAATGGCTTTGCTGATGGTTTTATCGGCTAATTTGCACTCTCTAACCAGAGCGCGCAGGCCGCAGGGTTTGCGGTCTTTGTTCATCCGGTCTATAACAACTAACACGATGCTGTCAGGCTTGATGGTCATTGAGATACTCCGGGCGAATTTCTAACAAAGTATCAACCACACGCAGCACATCCAGACAATTTTCTTGGCCGATTGAATAGAGAGCCTTGTACTCTGTGCTATCCGTTGTGGAAGCTAGGCCCCTCAATTGGGCCAGTCTATCATTCAGAGCGCGATTGAGGGCGATTAAATTAGGTCTCGATAAATCTCTCAAGGTGTATCGTTCACCACTACTGGTCATCTTTTTTGAACCTTTAACCATAAGAACCTCCTGTAAAGCTGAAATATTTTTGACTCCCCTCTTATTGTGGTTATAATGTGAGGGAAGGAGATTAACGATGCTAACGAGTTACCCGGCCACGGTTAAAAAAGGCCGCATTGTTTTGCCAAAGGCGGTGACGCTGCCCGAAGGCGCGGACGTGTTGATTGTGATTGCGCTAACCGAGGAGATGGAAGATTACGCCCTGAACCTGGCGATGGACGAGGCGATGGACACCCCCTTGCTGACCCGCGAACAAGCCCTGGCCTACCTGGATGCTGCCTTGTGAATGTGCAATACCGCCAAACCTTCCTCAAAGACCTCAAGCGATTAAAAAACCAGCCCATTTACCAGGCTGCTTATGACCTGGCTTTTACCACCTTGCCGCAGGTGGAAACCTTGCGCGAAGTGCCGGGCGTTAAAGCCCTTAAGGGTAAACGCTACCGGGTGCGCCTGGGCGATTACCGGGTGGGCCTTGAGGTTGACGGCGACGACGCGCAGGTGATGCGCGTCCTCCACCGCCGCGAGTTTTACCGCTATTTCCCCTAACAAAACCCCAGTTCTCGCCAATCCTGTTCCGTAAAAAAGTTGGCTATCTTGTACGAGTCGTGCAGCACGGCGTCAAAGTCGCCTTCTTGGGTGATGATGAGCGAGTTTATCCAGTTAATATCTAAAATCTGGTTGAGGCGATTGATGATGTGCCGTTTTGTGCCGCAGATGTGGGTTATTCGTCCACACAGCCGGTCGCTGCCGTAATAAGCGTCAAAGCGGGGTTTCTTTTCCATTTTTCCCTCAATCCTTATAGTTTGTGTTGCTGACGTAATTAAACGACGGCTATATAATACCAAATATATTACATTCTGTCAATAGCAGTGCTATTGACAAAATGTAGTAATTCATGATAAAATAATCCCGACGTAGCCATACTACGGCGCGTCGGGCTAAGGATTGAGCGGCCCGCCCTTGTTACGCTCTAGCAGCCTCACCAATGCGGGATAGTGGGGCCAGAGAGAGGCAGTTACAATGCAAACTGTTAACCAAGAAACCGTTGGGCGACAAATGTATGAGATGGCGCAAGAAATGACCCAGACTCGCCGGGTTGTTTCGTATTTTTCTCCATCCTCTCCTCTTATCCACTCCACAGTAAAAAGAGAAGCCGATCTTATCGCCATCAGAAGCGTTACTTTGGGGTTGGTTTATCTCCATCCTGATGGTCGGATACAGACGAAAGGCGATAACCCCACTTCAGCAGAAGTGGAGAGCCTGGTTAGCCTGTTTGAGAAGATAGTGGAACAACACCGGCTGCAAGCTGTTCCGCCAAACGAAGATCAACTTGCCTCGGCCATGACCCGGTTGAGTAATCTCAACCCCCAGGGCGTTCCACAAATAGGCTGTTTTCAGGGCGCAGCAAGCGCGCTTTAAGAGCTTGATAAGCTTCTACGGTGCGGGTAGCGTAAACCTCAGTTTTTAGCCCGATAGAAGAATTAGACAGTTCTTGTTCTGCTTTCTCTGGCGTGGCTTCGCCCATCGCTATGGCGATATTTGAGGCGGCAATCAATATGGCAGATTCAATGGCGTCGGTAATTACAACTGAAGACATCGTTTAACCCTTTCGTTTGTGATTTTGTAGATTGGCTACTTGCAGTTTTCCAACCGAATAATTTTGGTAATACCGGCGGCGCTGGCCGCCAACGGCGACATTACCAAAACCTAGCTTCTTGGCTCTACTTTCCAAAACCAGGTGGCCCAGATAGCCGCGCCAAACATCAAAGCGGCGGCAGCCGTCCAGATGAGACCCCAAATAAAAACGGGGATATGGGTTATTTCGGCTAACATCGTCACGTCGCCGCCAATTTCGCCGCCAAAAAAGGGGACGGTGATCCGCACAATGCCCCAGGTGTCGGCAAACATCACCACCATGCCCTTGAGGGCCAATAGGTGTTGAAAAAAGGTGATGAAGGGCAGCGGGGCGCGGTAGGCGACAAAAATAAAAACGCCGCCAAAAAGCAGGCTAACAGCCACCGTAAACAGGCCGTCCAGGAAACCGGACTTAAAGAGGGTGGGAACGCCGTAGCGAATAGACAGCCAGGCCATGCCCACGCCGATGACGCCAACAGTTATCCGGCTTAACCGGGGGTCGCGGCCCAGCAAAATTAAAAGGGTGGTGAAGATTGCCACGCTGAATGAACCGGCCAGCAGCACCACCGCCATCCACCCACTGCCGGAGTAGGACAGGCCGCCGATACCGGGAAAGATGATGAAATGGCTAAAACTTCCCCCGGTGAGCAAGGCGGCTACGCCGTGGCCCATTTCGTGGATAACCACAAATAGCAGGTAAAGGGGATAATTCCACGAAGCGATGGCGGGGACAGTTTCCAGGGCCAGCACGCACAACCCGGCCAGGCTGACCAGCGCTACTATCCAGGCGGTAGAGAGTTCGCCGCGAGGTTTTTTAGAGGGCAGCGGGGCCGGAGGTTCTTCTAACCGGGTCAGAATATCGTTTAAGAGGGTTCTTTTATCTTGGTTCATCTTGGCTCTTTATCAACTAAAAACTTTTTTACCGGGTCTCATCTTCTTGGCGCGGCCCAGGGCGGACAGGTAAGCAATATC
>JAEAME010000989.1_pt1 | contig 23002 bp, 17 predicted proteins | sample 8958731 | NCBI WGS metagenome assembly JAEAME01 (sample SAMN16933194, study PRJNA681113) | bioreactor sludge metagenome | isolation source: anerobic bioreactor sludge (Control) | place: India:Bengaluru | collected 2018-10-24 | reverse complement strand
TACCATCATAAGAACCTATCATGCCACGACAACTGGTTCCACCCATGTCTATTGCTAAAAATATCTTTTTCATATAACCCACTTATTAATATAAAGATCCATAATGCTTGCAAGCGCGAAAATCCGCACCTTCATAATCCATTCCAAAAGCTTTCCATGAAGCCGGTCTGAAAATCCTGCTTTTATCAACATTATGAAGGCAAACAGGGATACGCAGCATAGAACAAGTTGTAATAATATCTGCACCTATATGGCCATATGAGATTGCTCCATGATTTGCACCCCAGCTGTTCATCACGCTGTAAGCTGATTCAAAACAACTTCCCGGAATACCATCACATCTAGGTGTGAACCATGTGCAAGGCCAAGTATAATCTGTTCTTTTCCATAAAATTTCATTAACCTCTTCAGGAAGATTCACTGTCCAACCTTCAGCAATTTGCATTACCGGTTCTCCATCTATAAGATTAATGCGAATCATTGTAACAGGCATTTGAGCTCTTGTAACAAAGCGTGAAGAGAAACCTCCGCCGCAAAAGCCACCAAGATCTGTAGGATTCCATGTAACATTTTCGATTAATCTACGGCAATCCTCATCACTCATATCATACCACCGCTTCATAACAGGCTCCCCGTTTTCTACTACAGCGCCACTTGCATCAATACATCCAGACCCGGAATTAATAAGATGAATAAATCCTCCCGCCTCTTTAGCTTTTCCTGTAAGTTCCCATTGAGTTGATTCTTTAACTGCTTTCTCGCTCCAATATGTTCTTACATCTGCAAATAACTGTGCACGGCCTGTTAGTTCTTTCATAATCAACATACAAACACTATTTAATACATCATTTTCTGTAGCAAGAATATACGGTTCTCTCGGTCCATCCCAATCAAACGATGAATTAAGCATTGCTTCAGAAAAATCAGTATTCGTAAAAATATCCGTCCACTGACGCTGTCCTTGAAAACCTGCAGCAATCGCATTATGACCATTCTTTTCCTCTTCAAATTGATCAGGTAAATTGGGATTACCTCTCATTAGGTCCTTAATAATCAACATCGTTTTTATGGTAAATTCCCACTCTTTGTCTTTTTGCTCGCGTGTATGTCTTACAATGTCAGGATTTTTATCAAAACCTTCAGCACAGTTTTTCTTTGTCCATGCCAAAGCTTTTTCATATTCCTCTTGATTATAGATTTTCTTTTCAATTCTTCTTAGAATTTCTACATCACTAACAGATTCAACTCTCATTCCAAGATATTTTTCAATAAACTCAGGATTAATTAAAGAGCCACCAATACCCATGCACATAGCACCTATCTGTAAATATGATTTACCATATATTGACTTCACAGCAATAGCACTACGTGCAAAACTAAGTAATTTTTCTGCAACATCTTCAGGAATTTCTGTTTCGTCTTTATTCTGTACATCTTTTCCATATATCGTAAACACCGGAAGGCCTTTTTGGGCATGTACAGCCAATACAGATGCAAGATATACTGCACCGGGGCTTTCCGTACCGTTAAAACCCCATATTCCTTTTATTGTCATAGGGTCCATATCCATTGTTTCAGAGCCATAACACCAGCACGATGTTACACTAAGTGTGATTGATACTCCTGCTTTTTTAAACTGTTCTGTACATATGGCAGCTTCTTTTGCACATGATATAGACACATCTGAAATAACAACATCCACTGGGGTTCCATCATCATATTTAAGGTTTTCAGCATAAAGTTTTTTTACTTCCTGCGCCATAGACATAACTTTATCTTCTATACCTTCTCTTATTTTCAATACTCCTCTTCTTGCCTCTATTATTCTTCTTATTCCAATTACCGGATGTGTACCTATTAATTGTCTCTCTTGCATATCAATCGTTCCTTTCCGTTTCCATAAAATACGATTTCAAATTTGTATTATTGAAATTCAATGTGTATTTCACACCATTTTCTAATATTTCCATTTTGTCAAATGCGTTAAATATGTTTTTCCCAAATGTAAGTGCAAATTCATTTTGTATAATAACTGCACCACTGCTTGAAGTAATTCTCGTAGCTACTTCATCTATGTTTTGTTCATATTCTTCATATGTTATTTTATCTACATGTTCAAAAGTAAGACAGCTTTCCAAATCGTAATGTGTTTCATATTGAATTGGCAAAACACCTATAGTCATAACATTTACAGGTGAAGCTGATACAATACTCTGTATTTGAGGATTTTTTTCATAAATTTTTTTATGAAGCATAGAAACTTTATCCTCATAACAATTATTTATAATTTCTATTATATCTTTATATAAAGGTTCTCTCCTATCACAGTTTGCAGAATTAATATAAAAAGAATCATTTCCCGTACGTACTGATATTCTTCCAATGGATGAAGAAAATAAATGTGTTTTAAAACCCCTTATAATATAATCACATATTTCTTTACACAAATTGTTATCAGAGGCCTGTTTTATTATCTTTTTTTCAAAATTTTGTTTATATGCAACCCTTCGCATAATTTGACTGTCTTTATCTCTTTTCAATTCTAATGCCTTCAAATGTATATTTGCAGACAACTCTAATTCTTCAAGAATACATATTGCCTTATATAAATTTTCTGCTCCTATAACAATACCATGATTTTCAATCAACACTGCATTGTATCCTGCTTCAAATTTTTCAGTAACATACCGTTTCAGATTGCGACTTCCCGGCATATCTCCCTTGCAAGAAGTAAGATTCACTCTGGATAATGCAGTGTTTTCTATTAAATCTGTATAAGGAAGCATTCTAGCGCATGAAAATGTAATTAACCCGGCAGAATGTGCATGAATGACAGCATGTATGTCTGGTCGAACCTTATATATCTCACAATGGAAACCACTCTCTACAGACGGTTGGTATTTGCCATGAACAGTACCATCATAATCTATTTCAACAATCTGAGAAGGATTCATATTACCTTTGTCGGTTGCACTTGGAGTAATCCATACTTTACCATCCGGTGTGCAAAAAGAAATATTTCCTCCTGACGAAGTTGTAAGTCCTCTTTCAATCATGCGATTGAGTATTTCAGTTATTTGTTCTGCAGGATTTTTATTATTTATTATCATTCTTATCTCTTTTCTATTTAAATGCACGTACAAAGGAAAGCATATATCACACTTTCCTTTATACGTAAAACGTGGAATATAATATTATGTCTTATTCTACATTATCTTATAAACTGTCCTACAGTAATACTTCCATCTTCATTCCAGAATAACTCTTTAATTTCAAGATATTGTTCACTTAAGCCTCTGTAATTGACGATAGCTATATACCATTTACCTTTATATTGAAAGATTTCCGGACAATCCTCGGAGATTTTCACTCCATTATTGTCATAATATTTCCATCCATGCAAGAAGTCATTATTTTCATTAACATAAACTTCTCTCATGCATAGCATGTAAAACTTTCCATTCACAGGATTTTTTTGTATAAAAGGTGATTCGGAAACAACCGGTCTTTGTTCCAGTTTAAAAGGACCTTCATCATGCCAATGATACAAATCGGTAGAAGTAGCTACACCTAGAACGCTACGATGTTCCCCATTTTCTTTCTTTTCTACTGCACAGTAAAACTGATAATACTTGCCATTCTCTCCATCGAATACCATCCCATCGCGACAATCTGACCATTGGTCTTTTCTCCACGGACTCCATTCTCCGGGAACTACAATAGGATTACCCTCATATTTTTCCCAATTAAATAAGTCTTTTGAAGTAGCCAAGCAACCTGCTTCTGATGTAGAAAAATTCACACCAGTATAATACATGAAATATGTATCGCCATGCTTAATAATTCCAGGAGACCAAATTTGACAATCTTCAAAAGAATGATTATCGATAGTTAACACAGGACGACAAATATCCCAATTAATTAAATCAGTAGTTGTTGCATGCCCTAAGGTATCACAGCCTCTGTCACCCCAATCATATCCTGTTTCATAGCGGTTATAAAATACATGTAATACACCATGCTCATCTTCGATGAAACACAAGTCACTTGTACTACAACCAGGCTCACAGGACATACCTTTCAAAGGAAATTCTCCACGCTCTAAAGCTTCAATATATCCTGTTGCCCTATCTATCAATTGTTCTGGAGTATAATGCTGATGTCTCAGCCATATATTATCCTTACATCCTGCATACAAAACATCTGCACGATTAAGAAGCGCTGTTATAGCACCAACTGTTTTTATGGTTTCAAAATCAGATGCTCTATAAAAAGGTGCTGTGCGAGCTCGTAATTCAAAAAATTTTTTATGGAAATCCAAATATGCTCTTCGTTCCTGACTGTCCATAAATTCCTCCTACATTAAACCTTTTCTTCTAACTTTTTTGAATGAATAATCGTAGCTCCTATGCAAAGTACTACAGCTATGGCCAAAAAATATGTTGCATTATCTGCAGTATTCGGATTTGTTACAGGCATTGTTATAGGTTCTGTAGCAGCAACAAATTTAATACCTGTAACAGAAATACTATCAAGACGACCACTAATATTTTCAATATTATATGTAATCCATACATCACCCTGATAGTCAACATTTGTCAAATCAATTGTTGTATTGACATCTGTCCACGAACCACCCTGTGAAGCTGCAAGCTGAGATGTTCTGCTTATTGTGGTGTTTGTTGCACCATCTTTAGTCAAAGCAATATATGTATCACTGCCGTCCGCAAATAGCGCTCCTCCATCTGTACCATATATGATTTCTAAAGATGAAAACTTACTTAAGTCAAAAGCTCCTAATTTAATCGAAGCTGAAACGCCATTATTACCCATAGACAGATAATAGTTTGTTCCATTGTTTCCTACATTCGGGAATCCAATAATATTGCCTGTATCTAATTCAGATAATACAACATTATAATCATTTCCGTCACCAATCAAAACCGGAGGTTTTGAAGTATCTGCAATAAACACAATTTTAGTTATTGAAATACTGCCTGCATTACCACCTTCACCAACGTTATATGCAATCCATACTGTAGAATTATTATTAACACCTGTTAAATCAATATTTACCTGTACATCCGTCCATGAACCACCTGTAGATGGCAATAATTTATCTGTTGATTTGGCAAGAACATTTTCCGCAGAAGGTGCTCCATCCGTTGTAAGAGCAAGAAAATGTTCGCCTGCTTCGCCAAATTCTTTAGATACATCAGTTCCATATGTGATTTGAACTTGTGAGTATTTGCTTAAATCCATTGATCCAAGACTGATAGCACTGGTTTGTGCTCCATCACCCATTGAAAGCCAATAATTGCTTCCGTTGTTTCCAATATTTGCTGTCCCAATTTTATCATTTGCGGTAATTTCAGATAATGTTACACTATGGTCATCCTGTGCATAAACACCAACAGCTAAAAAAGCAACCGCAAATACGAGGACTATTGTAATAATACTGCATAATTTTTTCATCATTCTCTTCCTTTCTTAAAATTATTTTTTCTTCTTTGTTATTATTATGGCTACAACAGTAAAAATAATAGCTATTGCAACAACTACTATAATAATAGGAATAACCGGAAATGAATCATCAGTCTTATCTGAATTAGCATCATTGGTTTTCATTGTAGGTGCTACTGTAGCTTGTTGCATCTCCGTAATACTTGGAGTCTCTGTAGCAGGAGTTTCCGTTGGAGCTTCCGTTGGAACTTCCGTTGGATCTCCTTGACTTGTAAAATAAATATCAGATATTATAACGTTATGCTGTTCATAAATGACATATGCAGTTAAAAATACTTCACCTTTATAATCAGAATCTATTGAGATTTCCAATTCATCAGCGCCCCAGCTCATAAAAGGTGTTTTAACATCTACTGTTCCAATAACATTTGCAGTATCTAGTAATTTCCCTTCCTCATCCTGAACCGGGCCATTAGTCGTCAATGCAAAATAATAATTTTGCTCACCATCTGTCAGTGCACATGAAGTGTCGCATCCATATGCAATGGTCATAGTGTCATATTGACTAAGATCAACTTCACCCAGCGAGCAATATGTACCATACATATCGTATGATAAATAAAAGCTGGCTAAACCTTCACTGTACTGCACTTTAGAATTACTTTTATCTGTTCCATAGAGTGCTTCCAATGCTTCAATGTCAATTATTCCTGTATCAGCGTACACACTAACAACTGACAATGATAAAATAAGTGCTGTCATAATTATTACGATACGCCATACTCCTCTTTTTGTTTTCATTCTAAAAACCTCCTATAAATTTAAAATATCTATTTACTAAACTGTATTCTGTATGATCTTGGAGTACAATTTGTTTGATTTTTAAATACTGCATTAAAATATGCGGTATTCTCATATCCTACAGCTGTGCTTATGTCTAATATTTTTAAATCTGTTTTTTTTAATAGCTCGCATGCCTTCTGGATGCGAATTTTAGTTAAAATTTCTTTGAAATTGAGCCCCGTTTCCTTTTTTATTAAACGGCTCAAATGTTGTTCTGTATAGTTAAGGTACGCTGCTAAATTCTGCAAGGTTGCCGTTCTGTAATTATGACGTAAATAATTCATGACCTCCATTATCCTAGGATGTTCTGAATACATTTCTTTAGATTCTTCAGCATCATCAGAATGATATCGAAGCAAATAATTAAAAACAACCTCTAACAATCTTTGTTTTACTGAATCACTATATTGGTCATACTGATTCATATATTCTTCTGACACAAGCATTTCAAAAACATTTCTTATCATAATATCGCCTTTTGTGTAAAAGAAAATATAATGTTTTGTATTCTTAGCATACATTATTTCTGAAAAATGTTTTATCAATATATTTGAGTTTTCAGAAATGTTAAATAAAGTTTCATTCATCATAGACTTTCTAATCATTATATTAATAATAATGCTTTCATCCAAAACCTCTAAAGAATGAACTATTCTTGGGGATAAAAAACAAATATCCCCTTCGTTCATTCGAATTACTTTTTCTTGTATTTTATTTACGCAAAAGCCACTCATTACATATATTAATTCAAAAAAAGTATGAGAGTGTTGGCAAGCTGCGGAAAAACGCATATGTTTCTCAACTTTTATAACTTGTATAGTATCAACAAATGCATTGGAATCGTACAATGTTATTTCAATAGGATTTTTGATAAGATTTATTTGATTACGCATTTCTGAAGAAAGCGAATATAAAAATTCATCTGTGATACTATTCGAAGACTTAAGTTCACGATACTGCTTTAAAATTTTTTCTTCGTCTGTTAAAGGAAGTAAATAATCTACAATATTATATTTTTTATCATTCATAAATCTCACCTCTTCACTCATTATATCTGTTCTTTTCACATTATTATCTTTTATATTTAACATTATACATAGCGTTGAAACGAATTTATATACAAATATGTGCCATAAAAATATTGATAATTTAACATTTTTCCTATTATGATATTTACAGGCCTAAATATCGTATCTAGCTTCATGTAAGTCGTAACTATGATTATCTGCGAATATTTTTTATTGTGTTTTTCATATGAAACTAAACAAACCTTAAATTTTCAAAATTCTGCATATTAAAAAAGCCTTCATATACTGTTACACTTTCATTTTGCTTTATCTTATCAAAATCTAGCTCGAATTTGCAATCCTTAAAATTTACCATGCTTCTTTGACACCCCGTAAAATTAAGATCAGCAGCAAGCCTTTATATATTGCGATAATCCGCTATTAAAACAAAAAGCAATTCTCTTATTATTGAATCAGATAGGACTTCATTTAGATTCTGTATCAATAGTTTAATGCTTTCTTTCTGTTGCAAATTAACTTGAACATAAGAACGATTGAATTTCAATATAAGGCCTATATACATTGCAGAACACCTAGAACTAACTGTCCTATTGATGGACCTAAACTAGTAGAAGTCCCATGGGCAAGAAGTAAATGTGGATTCACTTTATTATTTGAAGCATTTGTAATGGAATTAGCTAAGCAAATGCCGGTAAAAGCCATTGCTGATCTTGTGGGCGAAAATGATACTCGTCTATGGAGGACAAATAGACATTATGTAGATAATTAAGGGTGAATTACTCTTAGCTTTACCATTTGCCGAAAAACTTAATGGTGCAGCCGTGGTTCTCATAGCAAGAATTAATGAAAAGCACAATTAAACGGCAAAACTACGGTAAGGCTGAGATGAAATAGGCTGCATAATTCCTTATTCACTTGCTTTGATACACTTCGGTAGGTTTAGCCAAACCGTCTTTATTTTTTTATGTTATTTTGTAACCTTGGGTCCACTGAATGGCCATAATTTAGGATACTTTCCGGTAAACCCTATTACATTAGGTTTCCTCTTCACTTCTGGTTGTAATAAATCATCTTGAATTTTTACATCCTTTGATAAAAGTTCACTAAACTGCTTGTTTAGTAAAATTTCGCACCCATTATTAAGGACAAATGTTGGATTTTGAATTTTCACATAATTAAGTATGGGTTCTCCAATAACTAATCCGATTCCGAGTTTCCTTGGTATTCCATTCCACCACCAAGATACAATAGGATGTTCTTCTGTTTCACTATCACTAAATGAAACCGAACGAGATCGAATATGGTTTTTAAGTATATATATGTCACCATAAAATGGGGTTATTACATCGCCGATATTCTTAAATAGCCTTTCAATTGTTGTTGTCCAACCCGGCATGTTAAGTACTGCTGCATCAATAGAAATAGAAAATTGGCCAAATCTGTATCCGTGACACATAGGTCCAATAAAATCAGGAATACTTAAGTTTACACAATCTACAGGTTTGCTTGGGTACCAAACAATCGAATTTTTTGAATGATTTATAAAATAATCATGAAAACTTGAAATGTCTTTAAATGTTTCTCTTGGTGGTTCATATTCACCATATCGCCTTGGTAGTGCTTCGGGTAAATATCTCTCAATTGTTTCTAATAATAATTTTAGATTATCGTTTCTCAGAAAAGAATCATCATTAAACCACCATGATAATTCAATAGTTGAAAAACGTTCAGTTTTTTCAATTTGCAGCACACGCTTTACTCCGGACGGTAAAAATATGTCATCAGTTTGTAGATTCTCTATTACGCCTACCCCTTCTTTTGCTATAATTTTTGAAATTTTTATTAATTCCTTAATATATTTTTCGTTATTAGTGATAGGCTCCAAATTACATTCAATAAGGTATTTTAGGCCAGGAAGCTCCTTACTTATTTGCGATGGAATATCTTCATCTTCAATAGGTGTTTCTTTTGTAATAAATATTTGATGATTCTTTAAAGGAAGAATAAACCCATCTTCATTTGTTACGATATTTGATAGATTTCTTATGCCAATGAACTCTTGCTTTTTAATTGTATAAATTCTTATATCATAACTCATTTATTGTCTCCTAAGACAAACCCCCAAATGCAGGAGTTTTTATTTTTATGTACGGTTTCTATAATCACTGGGGGTCTTGCCTGTAATATCCTTAAAAACACTGGCAAAATAAGAGCAATAGTTAAAACCACTCTCTGTACAAATCTCAGTAACAGAAAGCTCAGTCTCGGAAAGTAATTTACATGCGTGTGATACCTTAATCTGATTTATGTATGAAATAATTGTCTTATTGGTTCCTTTCTTAAACATTCTGCATAAATGAGATTTGCTGATATAAAAGTGCTTTGCAATCACATCAATGTTATCAATATATTTAAAGTTTGCGGTAATATAATCAATGATATGAGATACCTCATTATCGTTAGACGGAATATTCTCTTTAGTAATTTCAAATTCATTAATCAAACATAGGATCTCACCAAGTCTTAGAAACTGTGTACTTTGCAGATGTTTTGTGTCTTTTAGTTTATTAGTTATCTCTTGTAATTGCATAAGCTTATGACTCGGAATATTTATAATTTTAGAATTAAACTTATCGGTAAAGCTTTGTATCAGTGTATCGCTAAAATATGTGTTCAAATACTCGGCATTAAATTGCAATATAAACTTTATATTGTAGTACTTTAGGTCTGTATAAACCTCATAGGGAGAAATAAGCAGTAGCTGCTCCTTAGTTATGTTCGTAATAGTGTTGTTTATTACAAAAGGATTATCTTGCGATGCAAACTGCACAATCATATAATTACTGCTATACTTAAAATATTTGAAACTGTCCTCAAAAACACATTCCTTGGCTCCGCTTTCTACTTCATGCTTAATAATACATACACTTGAAACAACAGTATGTGCAAAATGGTTAAATATTCTGAAATAACCACCCTTCTTACCCTGCAAATTGTTATCAGCTTCATATATCAATTTTTGATTGTTATCATAGATGAGCAGAAACTCACCGGATAAATCAACCTTGAAAATCAACTCTCTTACATCATTCTCCAAAACACGAGAGAATGTGATGAAATCCCCTTCGTCTATAACAGATATCTTCGTCATTTTCGAAAAACTTTCCGTTACAGGAATCTTTAAAGAACCATATGGCCAACCCTCTTTGATTCCATGGTAGATATATATAGCAGGCTTTTCACTGAACGAAGCATACAAGTCATTTGTAAATCTATTAGGATTTGAATCCCCGCCGCTCTTAGTTGTAATCCTTGTACCAATAAAGCATGCCATCCAGATTCTTGGCTCATCATAGTTAACAGCTGAAAATTCGACCAGTAATTCATAATGTACTTTATTAAATACAGGCTCGTAATATAAGTCAGGAGTATAGACTGCGATATGATGAATATAGCTGCCTTCTTTGCAGCTTAAATGCAGCTCACCATTTATAATTGCACAAAATCTGTTAAACCAGTTAACACCTTCATAATTAGCATTATAAATCGGAGGCATAGCTAATGATGTCTTTTGATCATTTTCATATTTTAACAATCCATTACTTTCTAACATATGAACTCTATCCTTATATAGATAATATAGGACAGCATAGAATATCCATACTGTCCTTGAAGCTAAAGATTAAGTATTCCTTTTAAAATATTATTATTGTACTCGGCACATTCATTAAAATCATCGAAATCACGTATTTTGTTTACATTCCATGTGTTTTCCGACATACCTGTTATTCTTTCAAGCAAAAGCTTCATTTCTTCTTTTACTCCGTCTTCTACCACTTCATACTTCTTTTCTATCTGGTCACCCCAGGCAAGTAATTGTCCTCCGATAACCCTGCTGTCAGGTGCAATTTTAAGTCCCGTCTTTATATACGGGGACCCTCCGTGAACAGGCCTCCATGAATATATGTTCCAGTCAAACACTTCTTTTATACTCCAGTATGCAACGGGTGTAACCACATACATAGGACTCCATGAACAGTTTATTATTCTAAAGCCGCCTTCCAGTAATTCCGGCGTTGTTTGATAGTAGTTTTCCCAGCTCATAACGAGCATATCTTTTGATACCATATGATTTACTTTTTTATTAAAGCCTTCCCATACTATAGGGGTACGGTTATTGGCAAAAACGACATCGGCTAATTTTGTTATAAAGTGAGCAAGTAATTGCTCGGATATATAGGCTTTATCGGGATTTGATGTATCAATACCCACATGGCCTGCATAATCCATACATTCATTGCATTCTGTCCATTTAGTTATAGCGGCTTCGTCTCCTCCTAAATGAATGTATTTGGAATACTTAAACATGCTGCATAACTCATTAAATATATCTTCCATTGCTTTGATACTTTTGTTATGCATATGGATAATACCCCCCGTTCCGAATATTTCAGGATATGCGCTTTGAAAAGCATCACAGTGGCCGGGTACATCTATTTCGGGACATATTTCAATATTTCTTGACTTGGCATATTCTACAAGAGTATTAATTTCTTCAAAAGTATAGTGTCTGTTAACACTGGAGAGCTTAGGATATATTTTGCTTGGGAGTGTATAACTTTGTGTGTCCGTAAAATGTAACTGTAGAACTTTTACCTTATAGTAATAACACATGTCCACATAGTTTAAAAGATATTTAAAATCATGCCAGTCTCTTGCAAAGTCAATCATCAGTCCTCTGTACTCCGAGTCAGGATAGTCATGTATAGATACTTCAGGTAAATATATTCCGTTATCCGATTTCTGTATAAGCTGAAGAACCGTTGCCAAAGCGTAGTTTATACCGTCAGGGTCCTTTGCATATATCTTTGTGTTTTCAATTCTATATTCACCATTTTTAAGGCTTGCGTCTTTTATTAAAACTATTCCGTCATCATTGTTCATAAAAGATATATTATTTAGCTTGTCTGCATATTGAACAAACACTCTTACAGATTCATTCCATTCCTGTACATCGGTATATATAGAAGCCTTATACTCTGTAACTTTATCCTCTCCTTTTATTTCTTTTGGTGCGGGAACCAATTTAACTTTCATATTTTTCATTTAATCACCTTTCTTTTTTTATATATGTAATAATATAATTCAAAGCAATAAAAATATAGCGCTTGCTAACATCCGATATATGTTTATTGCAACTATTTAAGACGTTACATATAGTATAAATAAAAAAAATAACTTTATCAATGTACTTAGATTACAAATGACTTTATTCTTTGCCTGTATTCAGTAGGAGTTTTGTTTATAAGGGTGTAAAAAGCGCGGTTAAACTGCCGTGTGCTGTTATAGCCGATTATCTCACCAATCTCTGATATACTGATATCGGTATTAGAAAGTAAACTACATGCTTTATCAATACGTACCCTTCGTATAATATTTGAAATATTTGTGCCTGCCAGTCTATGCACAAGCTTGCTCAAATATGTCGGCGAATAGTTGAATTCACATGCAAGGGTAGTAAGAGAGCTGCTGCACATATTCTCTGTAATATACTGTTTTATTTTTAATATAAACTGTGAATCAGTATTAATAAATATATTATAATCCTCAGAATTTACATGTTTTAAAGCCAAGTAATTAAAAACAGTGTTCATGTGTAATTCCGAAAGAATGGGAGATTGCAAATCAGGGTTCTTTACATATTCATAAATAAGTAAGTATAAGACAATCTCCAGATGCTCGTCTCCTTTCGTATGAAATGTAATAAACTTATTATATACATCAGAATAAAGAGATTGCATAAAGAAGCTTGACAATACGTTATTCTGTAACAGAAAAGAATTAAATGTCTCCGAAAAGTTATAGTGTTTTAAGAGAATGTTGTAGATAACCGAATCTTTTGAATCCTTTAATGCATGGTATTCACCCGGTGCAACTATACAAATGTCTCCTTCGGATAACACATATTCCTTACCCTCTATATAATTTATACAACTGCCTGATACTATCACAATGATTTCAAAGAATGTATGCTTATGAAGGAAAAAAGGACAATATCTGCTGTGACGGGACACAACAATATTGTTTACAAAATTAAACTCCAAAGTATTTTCTGTGAACTCTTTTAATACCTCACCTCTTTCTGCTCTAATCCAATTTTCAATTGATGCCTGAAACTCAGGATTCTGAGAATTTATAAATTCATAAAGTTGTTTTGGATTATTCTTGACATCATAAAAGATTTTATAGATTATTTCATCATCAGTATATTCATTTGTTAATTCCATAAGCTCATCGCGAAGCTGCATACATTGCACCTCTTTCTTAATCTGAATTATATAATAGCATATTAATAGTGTCAAGAAATGTCTCTTTTAGGACAAGAAATTATCTTAAAAACGTATAAAATATAAGCTATAATTTATTAAATACATTACAAACAAAAGGAGTGTGACTTTATGATCAAAAGAATACTTTTATTGGCATTGTCACTTTTATGTTTCAGTACAATATTCTCAGCCAGTACGGATAAAAAAAGTAACAATACCGGTAAAATTGTAGCCAAAGATGCTTTTGGAAGAAAAGCAGACGAAGTCTCAGGCTATAAAAAAGACAGATATGTCGGCCTTTTCTACTTTACATGGCTTGGCTTTTCAGGAACAAACAAAGTCTTTGATGTTACAAAGATACTGAGAGATAACCCAGAAGCATTATGGAGTACAGATTCAAATAACATAATATCACCTGTAAACTCGAATCATTTCTTCAATGAGCCACTATACGGTTACTACAACTCTGCAGACCCATGGGTTATCAGAAAGCATATAGAGCTTTTTATAGCCGCCGATATTGATTTCCTTGCACTTGATTTTACCAATGCAATTGTATATGAAAAGGTGCTGAATGTATTACTTGAAACTCTGGAAGAATACAGACTAGCAGGTTTTAAAGTTCCGCAGCTGACATTCTTTACGAATACTCAAAGCGGTAAAGTTGTCGGAAAGCTTTATGAAATGATGTACAGTAAGAACCTTTATCCCGAGCTCTGGTTTTACGGTCCGTATGACAAGCCGCTCATGATAGCATGGGAAAATGAGCTCCCCCAGGAACAACAGGATTTCTTTCATATAAGACCACCACAATGGCCTGAAGCCGATTTCGTTGCCGACGGGTTTCCATATGTTGAAAAAGTACGCCCCCAGCGTGTATACACAGACCTTGTAAGTGTTTCTGTGGCACAACATTTCGGTGGTGCTTTCAGTTGGTCACTCAATGGTCCGCACGGAAAAATATCCGAAAGTTGGGGAAGAGGCTATACATCGAATAACAAGGTTAACGGAAATACCGATAATATAGAAAGAGGAGCCAATTTTCAGGAACAGTGGGATTATGCAATAAGTGTCGATCCCAAAATAATATTTGTAACAGGTTTTAACGAATGGATAGCATGTAAATTTGTTAATAAAGATAAAGCGCAGCATGAATTCTATGGAGACGAACCATATTGGGTCGATACGTTCAATACTGAATTCTCAAGAGATGTCGAAATGACCAAATCAAGGGGTTATGTAAAGGATGAAAACGGTAAAACCATTGAAGAGGGATACGGAGATAACTTTTATTTGCAATTAATAAGGAATGTAAGAAAGTATAAAGGAATAGCTTCGGATAAAACCGTTAAAACAAAAACAAATACAATAAATATATATGGCAATGGTTCGGAATGGGACAGTGTCGATAATGTTTATTTGAATACTGCGGTTAAAAAAACAGAAAGAAACTATATCGGTTTTTCAGACAGAACACGATACACACAAGAAGCCCCTGATAATTTCATAAAAAACATAAAGGTAACACATGATAAAAATAACCTATATTTCAGGATTGAGACCGATACTGACATTACAGCACATGAACAGGGTAAGACAAATTGGATGAATCTGTTTATCGGTGTTGAAGGTAAAGATTCGGATCCGTTTGAAAGTTATCATTATGTAATAAACAGATCACCTAGTTCAGACACAAAAACATCTTTAGAGGTGTCAAAAGGCGGTTATGATTTTGACAGGTTACAGGATATTGATTACTCATTGCAGGGTAATACAATCCAGTTTTCCGTACCAAGAAAAGCTTTGGGTTTAAAAAGAAATTTTTCTATATACTTTAAGGCTGCGGACAGCATAGAAAAGGAATCGGATATTATGGATTACTATGTTTCAGGTTGCTCAGTGCCAATGGGAAGAATGTCATTTTCTTATAAGGCTAATGATAAAATATCCTTGAATATGTCAACTTTTGAAAGTATACTATTGGCATTATCCTCTTTGATCATTATATCCTGCTGTTCTCTTTTGTTAATAAAATCATTTAAAGGGAGGAAAAATAATGAAAAGGTTTAATTTAATATTTTTATTAACCATGCTTTTATTTAGTATTACTATTGCATCTGCCAATGGACCTGTAAATCTTATCAATGATAATACAACCATTCAGCAGGATACAAATGCAACGTTTGAGGACGGAGTATTTGCAATGACAAGTATTCAAGATGAATATCTGGCAAGTTTTAATGTACCGGGGTTAACAAACTCTTACACATGGTCAGGTGATGTTACTGTTGTTGATATCGACGAGTCTGTTGAATACAGCGGTGTAAGGTTCTGTATAGGATACGATACCGATTCAGGCAACTATATAAATCTACTCATAACCAGAACAATGGGAGTTTCCGCCGATCAAAGAGGTACGACACCTGTACCGGATGTTTATCCTGTTTCTAATGCAACGTTTAATAAAACACTTACAGATGAAATGACGTTTCATTTTGAAATTGTCAGAGATAATGATCATGTAATTTTAAAAGTAGATAATGCGACTGTTATTGATTATAAACTTCCTGAGGAATATAATCTTTTTACAGAAGGAGATGACCTAAACTTAGGCTTCTATACCTGCAAGTGCAGTTATGAGGTAAGAAATCTGGCCGTATATGATGAGGATGTTGAAATAACACCTGTGCCGTCTCCGTCACCGGAACCAACTCCTTCGCCTACGCCTGTAAAGACAGAAGCACCTGCAAAGACAGACATTCCTCCGGTAACGGAAGAAAAAGGTGACGGAACTTCACCCATAATAATTGTTATTAGTGTTGTTGCTTTATTGTTTTTGGTTTTTACAATTGTTATAATCATATCAGTTAATAAAAAATAATAGGAGGTATAAGTATGAGCAAGAAAATAGTATTGGTCGCTTTGATTGTAATTTGTATGTCATTATCAATTACTTCATTTGCAGCGACAAATAGTTATACTCAGGATTTTGAAGGTTTTGAGGAAAACTTTGAACTAGTGGGCGATACATGGGAGGGTTGGAGTATTATTAGGCCTACTGCAAACGGTACATATATAAACTCCGCAAATAATAATAAGTTTGCATCCGTTACTTCATATTACCATGCAGAATTCCAAACAAAGCTCACCGAACCATATGTTTATGAGGTAGATGTTTTGAACGAGGAAGCTAACAATAATATCGCTGCGTTTTTTGTGCGCGCAGGAACTGAAAAATTTACAGTTCAATATGGTCCGGCATCAGGTTATGAATTTGACGGATCCACAAATGTAAGTTTTCCATGTGTCGGCAGCAGCGGCTTCTATATTCTGCCTAACAACGGAAAGTCTTTGTCAATAAATATTAAAACATACGATGAATCCCAAACATACAAAATAGGTAATGTTTTATATTCTGTTAATGTAAACGCAGACTTTTCAAAGAGCTTTGTAACACTAAAGTTTGTTGATGACGGTCAGACTGTCAAGATATATGCCGATGATGAACTTGCATTCATCGTTGAGATTTCCGATCCGGGTAAATATCCGCTTGGGGAAGAAACTTACTGTAAAAAAGTTGTTGTAAAAGACAAAGACGGAAATGTATTAGGAACAGTTAATAACGCAAGAGTATCTGCCGACAGTGTTCTTATTATCGGGTCAAGAACCGCAAAATTTAAGTTTGACAATATTAAGATAACTCCTTATTCTACTGAACCCGAACCCAATACACAAACTTTTGACGGCACTCAACTTATTCCTTTTGTTATTTGTGGAATGTTCGCGATTGTCCTATTCAAAAGACGTCAAACCGCATAAGAAATAATCTAATACGGACTTATAAAACTTTTTCATATTAATTATGAGAAAGTTTTTTTTATTAAGTTAGCAATACAAGTCAAGATTATCCGTTTCTATGGTTATATAATATATGTAACGTCTGATTTAGGACGTTACATGCAGGGGGGTGAGAGAATGTATCAGGAAAATGCAGTGCAGAAAATGCAGGAATATATCGAAAAGAATATTGAGAACACTATCACGCTTAGTCAGCTTGCCAAAGCCGCAGGCTATTCACAATGGCATGCCGCAAGACTCTTTAAAGAGATGACCGGTAAGACACCTTTTGCTTATATACGTGCATTAAGGCTGACAAAAGCCGCCCTTATATTACGGGACGGAAAAAGAAAAGTGACAGACGTCGCACTTGACTTTGTATTTGACAGCCAGGAAGGTTTTACAAGGGCATTTACAAAAGAGTTTGGTTTACCTCCGGGTAAATATAGTAAACAAACACCTGCAATTAAATTGTTCATACCTGATAAAGTAATCGATCTCTCCGAAATATATAACAAAAGAAAGAAGGCAGATAAAATGGGAAATACTAAAGCCGTATTTGTACAGATCGTTAATCGCCCCGAAAGAAAGCTGTTACTGAAACGGGGTATAAAAGCTGAAGACTATTTTGAATACTGTGAAGAAGTCGGCTGCGATGTATGGAGCACTCTTACAAGCGTAAAAGAAGCGCTTTATGAACCGGTCGGATTATGGTTACCCGATCATTTAATTAAAAGCAATACCTCAAAGTATGTTCAGGGTGTGGAGCTTCCTTTAGACTACACTAAAGAAATACCGGAGGATTATGAACTCATAACACTCCCGCCGTGTACAATGATGGTGTTTCAGGGCGAGCCTTATAACGATGATGATTTTATGGATGAAATAAGCGAAGTATGGGAGCACATTGATAAATTTAATCCTGAGATATATGGATACAGCTGGGCTTACGATAAAGCTCCTTCATTCCAACTGGCTCCTATGGGATACAGAGGGTATATTGAAGCAAGACCTGTTGAAAAGTTAAATTAAGTTAAAAAACTGTCCCATATTTCTATGAGACAGTTTGTTTTTTATATGATTTCTATGATCGGTTTTTCAAGAATACCTGTATCTTTCAGGCAGTAATCATATGTCCAATCTTCTCCGTTTGTTCTCCATGCATCAGGACCGAACCAGTACCATTTTTTATTGCAGTTATGGACAGACGCAAATGTATTGAAACGGTTTCCGTAAAGAATAAACTGAATCTCATGCTTACCGGCTTTAACATTGTTTATCACCGTTTCATACGGGCTGAAAACTATTTTACCCACTTCCTGTGAATCTAAAAGAATCTTAACAAGCGAACCCCTGTATGAAGGTAATTTAATCCTTAAGCAGCAATCATTGTCCACTGTTATATTGTTTTTGTAAACAACATTTCCGCCGTAAAATGCAAGTCCCTGATTTACATAAGAACCGTATGATATCATTTGGGGAGCTTCTGTGATAACCTTGTCTCTTCCTTTTACATTAACACCAAAGTCTCCTAATATATAGCACCACTCTATATTTGTCCTGCGGCCGAAAGGAATTTTAACAATCATAGTGTTTACGCCCTTCTTTATTGCAGGTAGGTTTACTGTCTTAATTGATTCATCAACATAATACCCTGTTACATTGGGTACTACCTTTTGACCGTTAAACTCAATTGATAGTCTTTCTGCATCCTCTATTGCAAGTACAGGATTCTTTACTTCAATATCACTGTTAATTGTAAATCTGAGTCTTGCGTTGTGTGTTATTTCTTCTTTTTCAACAGTCCATGGCTGTGCAAATGAAGTCATTCTAAGAGGCCATGACAATCTTTTTCTTAAAATATTATCTCCGCGCAATATTTCTTCTTCTGCACTAAACTCTTCATCATCAAGTGCAAATTCAGCCATATCAAGCAAAAGAACATTAGGTTCTTCAAGACTAAATTCAACATTGTTGTTAATATCAACATTTCTGGCCTTATTTAACTTTAACAAAATACTGTCATGTCCATGCATAATTGCATAAACATAAGTTTTTCCGTTCTCTGTTTTATATGATGCAATTTTTATATTACCGTTAAGAGTGTCATATACGAAGGGAATAAACTCACCCTTAATCTCAATTGTCAAAGATTCGGAATATGTGCTTTCCTTATTAGTCTCCTGTACACCTCTTGCCACAAAGAGCCAGTTACAATCATTATCCTCACGCATATTGTATATATACTTGTCGGCTATGGTGTTGCCTGCATATATCTCTAATATTTTATCTTTTTTAAGTTCATTCAGTATTTTTGATTTATCAAGCTCTACAACCACTGACTGACTGTACAGTTCGTTAACTTCATCTGACTCAACAGCATCAATATATTTAGGACAGTTGCCTATAAATACAATCCTTCCGCCCTTTTCTTTAAACCTCTTAAGTCTTTCATATGTTGTGCGTCTCATTGTTTCCATGTCCGGTACAATAATTGTTTCATATGACATCTTACCAACATTTAAAGGGTATGAGCCTTCACTGCAAAGGGAGGGGAACTCCGACTCACATATAAAATCAAAATCAATCTGATCTAAAAGCAGCCATGTAGTTATACTCTGGAAATTCTGATCCTTCTGTGCAAGTAACGCACCTGTCGTATCGTTAGGTCCTAAATGTATCCAATAACTTTCTATAGGATGTATTACCCCTACTTTTACAAGTGCTTTTCCTCTTGTAAGTGCGGTATTAAGTCTTGCAAAATGGTTTTCAATATATGGATACTCTTTAAACCAAGGTGACTGATAGCTTATTGAAGCGGGATAATCTCTTTTAGCTTCTCCGGCCATAGAAACCCATGATAAGTGCGGTACTCTTACCGTTATGCCTAAAGCAGCCTGCCAGTCGCCCTGGAACTTATGTCCTCTGAAATCATAATCCCAGTTTGTTACGCCATACAGTTCGGACAATACTCCTTCTCTGCCATATTGATGTGAAGCTGACTGTGCCTGTTTTGCCGTTGTAAACTCAACAAGGTTACAAAGCATGTCTATTCCGGGCAGCTGGAAAGAACGGTAGTGACGCATAGCTTCGCCTATTGCATATGCCTGTGAGTGAAGAGTAGGTTCTTCCATCATATGACCTGTAAGCATCAGATTATTGTTTTCACACCATGTGCCGCACTGGTCTGAGAAAGCTTTTGCAAACAGCTCCGCTATAAAGTTATTGTAATCGTACATAACTCTTGATACTTTATTATCAGGAAGTGTCCATATTAACTCAGGTATTTTATCAAGTATGTCATAGTTATACACAGCGTAAAAACCTTCACATAATTTATGAGTCCAAGGAAGAATTGCATTCTGTTTTTCCTTTGCTTTATCAAAATACTGTCTTCTTGTTACCTGAGGTTCGTCTGTAAAAATTGCAGGCACACTTTTTTCAAATTTATCGCCTATTGCTTTTTTATATGCTTCATAAGTTATATCTATAAATCTCTTTACAGATTCATTATCCAGTGTATCGACATATGACTGGTTGTTAAACCAAGGCGAGTTACCGTGAATATCCATAAATGCATACCACTTATCACCTTTTGCATCTTCGTTTCTGTCTATTCTTCTGTAATCGGAAAGTTCACCCTTTTTATTTAGTGTTACATCAAAGCTTGCAAGAAAACATGGTTTACCTGTTTTTAGGGACTCGTCCAAATCTTTGGCGTCATCGTTTCTGTTAACAGAGGTAAAAGTAAGATATTTGGCCCTGTATTTTATTTCTTTTGTAACCAAACCGCCTGCAAACCCGGAAGGCCATCTGTCCTCGTCATATAGCCATGCTATCATATCTTCATCCTCGGCTTTTTCTACACAGGCTTTAACAAGCTCCATAAACTCTTCGCTTAAGTATTCGCTCGCCATTCCTGTTCTGGAGTGCATATGAAAACCACCGAAACCCATTTCTTTAAGATATTCAATCTGTCTTTTGAGTATTCCTTCTTCAAGTTTGCAGTTCCATGACCAGAAGGGGGTACCTCTGTATTCGCATGTCGGATTCTCAAATAACTTTTTATCCAGGTTCCGGCTGCCGTTCTTTTTGTATAGCATATATATTTCTCCTTCTAAATATTTATATCTCTTTTTTTATAATTTATATATGTTCCTGCAATTGATGCAATGAATATGACTACTGATATTATTACGTATGCGGAACACATATTGTTGTTGATTATATCTTTTGCGTCAAAGTATTGAAATATTGTAAACCACCTAAGGAAATCTGTACCCGGCAGCATATCGACCATTATCGACATTATAAACATTGTCAATATGATTCCCGAACTTACTGCTTGGGATTGTTTTGCTTTTGAGAAAACAGAAGCTGACAAACACCCAAGTGACATAAATATTATCGAAAGTACCAGCATAGACAGGTTTAATTTTATAAGGTCCGTAACATAATTTTGATTTTTTGCAAAGGCTCCTACTGTGGCAAAAGAGGATACCATGATAACTATATTAAGCAGGACCACAAGTGTAAGAGAAGCAAGTATTTTTTCTGTAAGTATTCTTTGCCTTGTTATTGGTTTTGTCAGTAAAAACTCCGCAGTCTTGTCTCTTTCTTCTTTTGATATAACACCTGCTCCGGTAATTATTGCATGGAAAGAAGCAATAAGTGAAATGTATATGATTAAAACACCGTAGTAATGAACCGCAAGAGATAAATCAAGCGAACCCACTCCCAAAAGCTTTTGTATTGACTCGGGCATTTTTGATAACATTTCATTATATCCTCCGACACTTTCCATACTTGCCGAATATTCAGACATAGCGGATATCACTAAGAATACTGTAGCAACAGCCCATATTATAAAGGATTTTCTGTATGCTTTAAGTTCTCTTAAATATATGTTCACCAAAATCACCCCCTGATATCCTTCTTTTTATAAATAACATAACCTGACACTATACATGTAATTGTTACAAGCAATCCGATCAATATAAATTTATTATCATACTTTCCGCTGCTTATTATTTTATTGGAATCGAAATACTGAAAAGGTGTAAAGTATCTTAATATGCTTTTATCTTTTCCGCTCGCCATTATTATAGTGTTTATTGCATAAAAAACAAATACAATGCCCAAAGAAACAGGTAAAACACTTTTCACTTTCTTTAGTACTATGGCAATTATGAAACTGATTGAAAAGAAAATAATCTGTATGAAATACAGCGAAAGGTTTAATAAAACCACTTTTCTAATAGGTATATCGGTTGATAATACTTTAAGAAAAGAGAGTATAACTGCATTAAATATTATATTTGTTACAGACAGCACAGTAAAAGCTGTAAGAAGCTTATATGTTAATATCTTTATCCTCGACACAGGTTTGGTAAGTAAAAAATCGGCTGTTCTTTCTCTTTCTTCTTTTGACGCCAATGAAACGCCTATATTGGCGCTCTGCACTGCACCGAATAATATTATGTATATAAGTACCATTGCATA
>JAEAME010000988.1_pt1 | contig 23027 bp, 19 predicted proteins | sample 8958731 | NCBI WGS metagenome assembly JAEAME01 (sample SAMN16933194, study PRJNA681113) | bioreactor sludge metagenome | isolation source: anerobic bioreactor sludge (Control) | place: India:Bengaluru | collected 2018-10-24 | reverse complement strand
CGGTGAAGTAGGAAATCCGGCCGAGCAACGAAAATGCCGCCCGGATCACACGGCCGAAAGCCGCCTCCGAGACGCCAAGCGAATCCAGAAACTCCTTTCGTTCATCCGGCGGCAGGGCCGCCAACTCCGCCTCGATCGAGCAGCAGATTCCGATCGACGGAACTTCAGATCCCAGCTCGGCGACCAACCCATCGGGGATGGCCGGGTGGTCTTCCGGTGTGTTGATCACGACCAGTTCGGGCCGAATGGTCCAGAACGAGAAGCTCCGGAGGCCGTGACGTTCCTCATCCGTCAAGGGCAAATCCCGGAGGGGTTTTCCCTCCTCGAGCCGCTCACGGAGCCTTGGCAGCACATGGGCGTGAAGCGCATCCTGCGGCGTCATCGGTTTTTTCGCCATCTTTGCGAGCCGTCCAAGCCGATTTTCGACGATCATCAGATCGGCGAGGATCAGCTCATCCTCCAGTTTCCGGTAGCGACCCGCGATCTCGGGAATGCCCGTCGCGGTGAAGGCGTCGACGACATGAAGCAGGCCCTCCGCCCCGGAGAGGCTTTGCCGGACCGCGTCCCAAGCCTTCTCCCCAACGGCGTTCACGTCGCTGAAGGGAACTTTGGCGGGGGAAACCTTGACCGGTTTGAAGATCTCCACCAGGCGGTCGAAGCGGGCGTCGGGAACGGAAGCCAGGCCCCGGACGCAGGTCTCCCCATGCATCTCCCGGCTGCGAACGCCGGTCATGATTTCGAAGAGGGTGCTTTTGCCGCTCTGCGGAAGCCCCAGAATTCCGATTTCCATCGCCACTGCCTCTTTGCGCTATGCCGTCGATCGAAGCCCTTTATGCGAAGGCCTTTTCAATCCGTGCCAGCGCCTCTCCCAGACGGGCATCCGGGACGGTGAGCGAGATCCGGATGAATCCCTCGCCGTATTGGCCGTAGGCGGTCCCGGATGCGACCACGACGGCCGCCTTTTCGAACAGCAGGTTTGTGAAGGCCAGCGAGTCCAGCCCTTTGGGTGTGGGGACCCAGAGATAGAAGGTTCCCTTCGGCGGTTGGAAGCTGATCCCGATCTTGCGGAGCGTCGACAGGACGCGCTCCCGCCGCCGGGCGTAGATCGACAGCATCTTTTCGATGTTCCCCGTTTCTTCGCGCAGCGCCCGGATTCCCGCATACTGGATGGCGTTGAAGATTCCCGAGTCGGTGTTCTCCTTGACCTTGCTGATCGCGGCGATGAGCTCCGGATTTCCCGCAGCCATGCCGATCCGCCATCCCGTCATGTTGTAGGGCTTGGAGAGCGAGTTGAGCTCGACGCCGACCTCCTTCGCCCCGGGGGCGGACAGGAAACTCAGCCTCTCCTGACCTTCGAAGACCACCTCGCTGTAGGGGTTGTCGTAGCAGACGGCAATGTCGTTCGCCTTTGCGAAGGCGACCAGCCGGTCGAAGAACGCGCGTGTCGCGCAGGCGCCGGTCGGGTTGTTCGGATAGTTCAGGAACATCCCGCGGGCTTTTTTTCGGATCTCCGCCGGGATCTCCTCGAGGACGGGGAGGTAATCGTTTTCGGGACGGATCGGAACATTGTACGGAATTCCGCCCCCCATCAGGATGCTTGCCCGGTATGCGGGATAGCCGGGATCGGTCATCAGCACGATGTCGCCGGGGTTGATCCGGGCCAGTACAAAATGATGGCACCCCTCCTTGGAGCCGATCAGCCCCAGGACCTCCGTTGCCGGATCGAGGGCAACGCCGTAACGGGTCCGATACCAGCGTGCCACCTCCTCCCGAAAGGCGAACATCCCCTTCTCCTCGTCGGTCGGATAACGGTGGTTTTCAGGTTCGCGCGCCGCCCGGCACAGCTCGTCGATGACCGAATCCGGTGTCGGTTCGACCGGATCGCCGATCGCCAGGCTGATCACGTCCACGCCGTCGGTCTTGGCCTTGGCGATCTTCTTTCTCAGTTCCATGAACAGGTAGGGCGGAATCTTCGTCAAACGTTCGGCTGTCTGCAACGTCGTTCTCCTTTCGCAATGGGAATGGATTTTCAGGCCCGCAGCGGACAAAATTTTTTACCGCCAGGCCTCGTCCCACAGGGTTCCCTGATAGACCATGGTGGTTTTTCCTTCCAGATAAACTTTCTCGAATCCGCTCGGAGTCCGGGTGAAGTGGATCCGAAGCGTTTCCTCGCTTTGCACCCGCACATCCACCGGGGATTCGACATACCCTTTCGTTGCGGCGATCAGGGACGAGGCGATGGCGCCGGTCCCGCAGGCCAGGGTCTCGTCTTCCACGCCCCTTTCGTAGGTCCGGACACGGAGGGTGTGGCCGTCGAGGACCGCTGCAAAATTGGCATTGGTCCCGGCCGGCCGGTAATGTTTGTGCCGGCGGATGGCCCTGCCCGTGTTGAAAACGTCGAAATCGTCCGGATCGCGGACGAAATGGACGACATGGGGAACGCCGGTGTTGACGCTATGGACGAAAAGGACCTGGTTTCCGATCCGGATCTCATCGTCGGTGACGAGATCCCGGGGATCGGTCAGGCGGAGCTTGACGACATCGCCGCGCACCTCGGCATCGATGATCCCCGCGACGGTTTCAAAGGAAAGCTTCTCGCGGGCAATCCCCTTCAGAAACGCGAAACGCGCTGCGCAGCGGCCGCCATTCCCGCACATCTCCACTTCGGAACCGTCGGCGTTGAAGAAGCGCCAGCGGAAATCCACCCGGTCGGACCGTTCGATCACGATCAGCCCGTCGGCCCCGACCGACACCTTCCGTGTGCATACCCGCTTTACGAACTCGACGATATTCCCCACGGCAAGCAAGCCGTCCCGGTTGTCGATCAATATAAAGTCGTTCCCGCTCCCGCTCATCTTATAGAATTCGATCATGATCCTTGCCTTTTATCGGTTATGTCTCTTTCTTTTTCAGGAGTTTTTCCAGTTTCGGCAGCTCGCCTTCCACCATCTTGTAGGTGTGTTCCGGCTTCGGAAATTCAAGGCCGCGGACCTCCCGGACATACTCGGTAAAGGCCCGGATCGTCTTGTCCGCGATATTCTCGTACTTCTTGACGAACTTCGGCGTGAAGGCCTGGAAAACCCCCAGGACATCGCTGCAGATCATCAACTGGCCGTCCGCTTCGACTCCCGCGCCGATGCTGTAGACCGGGATCTTCAGATCGTCGCGGATGATCCGGCATACCTCCGGCGGCACCGCCTCGACGAGGATCGAGAAAGCCCCCGCCGCCTGGATCGCCCGGGCATCCTCGAACAGCTCCATCGCCGTTTCGGCCGTCCGTCCCTGTGCCTTGAATCCGCCCAACTGGCCGGAGCTCTGCGGCGTGAGGCCGATGTGTCCCATCACCAGCATTCCGGCGTCCACGATCGCTCGGATCTGGGCGCACACCCGCCGGCCGCCCTCCAGTTTGATCGCGTCGACGCGCGCCTCCTTGTAAAACCGTCCGGCGTTGCGAACCGCCTCCTCGATGCTGACCTGATAGGAGAGAAAGGGCATGTCGCCGATCACAAACGTGTTCGGGGCCGCCCGCCGGACCGCCTCGCTGTGGTAGATGCACTGCTCCATCGTCACGGGCACCGTCCCTTCATAACCGTAGACGCACATCCCGAGCGAGTCTCCGACCAGGATCATATCCATTCCGGCCTCTTCGGCAAACTTCGCCGTCCAGTAATCATAGGATGTCACCCAAACCACGGGCTCCTTCTTCTCCTTCATCCGCTGGAGATCGATTCGCGTCAGTTTCTTCCGGGTCACAGCGCACGCCTCCTTATGAGTTTGTATCCTTTTTTGTATGTGGCTTCAAGATGGTTGACGGGAACACCCGGCTTGAAGACCGGCCCGCGCTGTCCGCTTGTATCGAATGAATGCTTTTTTATCAAGAGGCAATCGCGGTTTTTGCTCCCTCAAGCCTCGAGGTCGGTCTCCCGCCTGATGATCCGGGTGACGCGGAACACCTCTTCGATCGTCGTCACGCCGTCGAGGACCTTTCTCGCGCCGTCGGCCAGCAGACTCGTCATCCCCCGCTTCATCGCCGCGTCCTGGATCTGGTTGGCGTCGGACGTCTTCAGGATCAGCCGCTTGATCGTTTCGTCGGGGACGAGGATCTCGAAGATGGCCGTGCGGCCGTGGTAACCGGTGTTCATGCAGGCGGCGCATCCCCGTTTCCGGTAAAGGGTCTGCCCCTCCAGTTGCCTGCGGTCCACCCCGAGATTGGCGAGTGATTCGTCGTCGGCAATGTAGGCTTCCTTGCATTTCGGGCAGAGCACACGGACGAGGCGCTGGGCGATGATCGCGATGACCGACGAGGTCACCAAAAAGGGCTCGATTCCCATGTCGATGAGGCGCGTTACGGCGCTCGCCGCGTCGTTCGTATGCAGGGTGGAGAAGACGAGATGTCCCGTGAGCGACGACTGAATGGCGATCTCCGCCGTCTCGCGGTCGCGGATCTCACCGACGAGGATGACGTCCGGATCCTGGCGGACAATGGAGCGGAGCCCCTGGGCGAAGGTGAGGTCGATCTTCGGATTGACCTGGATCTGGCCGATCCCGTCGATCTGGTATTCGATCGGATCCTCGATGGTAATGATGTTGACCCCGGGCTGGTTGATGCTCGAAAGCGCCGCGTAGAGCGTGGTCGTCTTGCCGCTCCCCGTCGGCCCCGTGACCAGGACGATCCCATAAGGGGACTGGATCAATCCGTTGAAGATCCCGATCTTCCGGTCATCCATCCCGAGGTCGGAGAGCATCAGAATCGACGCGGTCTTGTCGAGAAGCCGGAGGACCACCCGCTCCCCGAAGGCGGTTGGAATGGTGGAGACCCGGATGTCGACGCTCCGGTCGGCGATCTTGATTTCGATCCGGCCGTCCTGCGGGAGTCTCTTCTCGGCGATGTTGAGCTTCGCCATGACCTTCACGCGCGAAACCAGCGGAGAGTAGATCTTCCGCGGAAGATTGAGGATGTCGTAGAGGATGCCGTCGATCCGGTAGCGGACCCTCACCGCGGTCTGGTAGGGTTCGATATGGATGTCGCTGGCCCGGTCCTTGACGGCTCCCGAGAGGAGGAGGTTCACCAGTTTGATGATCGGGGCGTCGCTGGTTTCGTCGAGCAGGTCCCCGGTCTCCTCGATTTCGGAGATGATGCCGGCGGTGGACTCATCGTCCATCTCCTGGAAAAAAGCCTTCGCCGTGCTCCGGCTGAGGTCATAGGCCAGGTTGATGGCGGCATGGATCGCCTCCTGGGTGGCCAGAACGATCCGCCGTTCCGGCAGCCCGAGCAGACGGCAGAGGTCGTCGGTCGCCTGGAAATGGGTCGGGTCGTGGACCGCCACGACGAACCCCTGCGGCGTATCGAGCGGGACCATTCTCTGTTTCTTCAGATACTGGATGGGGAAAAGCTCGGTGAAGCCGGTCTTCATGTGGTCTGTCGGAAGCTCTTCCCAAAAGGGGATGCCGTATGCCTCGCCGAGGGCGGCAAGCAGCTCCTTTTCCGGAAGGACCTTCTTCTGGACCATCAGATCGACCATCCCTGAACCGTTCGTCCGGAGGAGACCCCGGATCTCCGCGAGAGACTCCGGAGACGCCCCCCGGGCGACAAGAAGGGCATCCAGGCCGGTCGTCTCCGGTCGTCTTTCTTCTTCTCCGTCCCAGGCCGCGGGACCGTCGATCGATAGAAAGGCGTCGGCCGGGTCGCCCGATCGTCCCGTTATATTTCCTTTGCGGGATGGATCGTTTCTCGAACCCTTCATTCCTGCTCGTTGTCCTCCTTTTTGCGGTTCGGCGTATTGCGGATCGTGCCCTCCTGAATGGTCCGCATGTATTCCGACTTTTCCGCCTCGATTTTTCTCGCGTCTTCCGGATTTTGAACGATGCGCGGGGTGATGAAGACAAACAGATTTGTCCTCGTACTGGATGTGGCTCTCGACTTGAAAAGCCATCCCAGCAGCGGGATGTCGCCCAGCAGGGGCACCTTGTAGGTTCCCTTTTCAGAATCATCCTGAATCATCCCGCCGATCACGACCGTCTCCCCGCTTTTCACTGATACGGTCGTCTTGGCGGTGCGCTTGAGGGTGGTCGGGGCCAGGATCTGTGTGCCGGCCGAGTCCACCTCTGCGGACTGGGAGAGGATCTTCGTGACCGACTGATCGAGTTTGAGCCGGATATACCCGTCCCGATTGATCTGGGGAGTCACCTTCAACGTCACCCCGACATCCTTGTACTCGTAATTGCTGTAGTTGGTCGTGGAGGTCGTCGTCGTATCCTGTCGGGTGACATAGGGGACATTTTTCCCCACGGTGATCTCCGATTCCTCGTTGTCCAGGGTCAGCAGCTGCGGCGTGGAGAGGATCCGAACATCCGCATCGTTCTGATACGCCTGCAGGACGGCGCCGATGTTTGGAAAGGTGATCCCCCCGATCGAGATTCCCGCCCCGATGACGCCCAGCGCAAACCCGCTCGGCATGGAAATCGTGCCGGATGAATCGACCTGGGGAATGATGGAAGTGCCTCTAAAGCCCGCTATGCCGGCACTGCTTCCCCCGAGATCCGAGACGGCGGAGATGTCCGTATTTTTGAGGAGGCTCCACTCGACGCCGACGCCGAAACTCTTTTCGGCGTTCACCTCCATGATCAGCCCCTCCAGGTAGACCATGGCCCGGGCAATGTCCAGTTTCCGGATCACATCCTCGATCACGAGATAATCCGCCGTCTCCGCCGTGATGACCAGCGAATTGGTCGCTTTATCCGCCACGATCTGAACATTCTTCGACAGGACGGCCGCGGCGGGCGCCTTGGGGTCGGCCGGCTTTCCCGGTTGGGGGAGACCGGTGAGAACCTTGACCAGATCCTCCGCCTTGGCATTCTGGAGATAATAGACCCGGATGGACCCCGCCCCTCTGGGGGTCTCTTTGTCCATCAGTTGCAGCAACTTCCGGATCCTCATCATATCGTTTTCGGCCGCGAGGATGATCAACGCGTTGGTGCGCTCGTCCGGCACGATCTTGATCGGCGATACGACGCCCTTGCCGGGTACGGCCTGCTGCTGAAAAATCGTCGTCAGGGATTTGGCCGTCTCCGATGCCGACGTGTACTGCAGCGGAACGTACGTGATGAGTTCGCCGACCCCCTCCACGTCGAGAGCGGTCACGATCTCCTGGATGCGCTGGAGATTGGAGAGAACGTCGGTGACGATCAGCATTCCCGTCGGCGAGTAGGCGAGGACCACGCTGGTCTTGGAGACCAGCGGATCGAGGACCTTCTTCATGTCTTCGGGGTTCGCATTCTGCAGCGAAAAGATCTGGGTGACGATCCTGTCCTCGGGGTCGATGCTCTCCTTCTTCAATCGGATATCGTGGCCCTTTCCGCGGGCATCCAGCGCCGGAACCACCTTGACCACGTCGCCCGACGGCACCGCGGAAAAGCCGTAGATCTCCAGGACGGACTCGAACATCCTGTACACATCCTCCACGGCGATCTTTTTCGGCGAGATGATCGTCACCTTTCCCCGGACCTTCTCGTCGATGACGAAGTTCCGGCCGGTCAGCTCACTGACGAACTTGATGAAGACCGGAATATCGACATTGTCGAAGTCGATCGTGACGTAGCGTCCGACCGGCGGACGCGCCGGTGGCGGCGGCTGGGGAACGGGAACAGCCTTGGCCTTCACCGGAGGGGCCTCCGCGGTTTTCTGCGGCTGCGAAACCGTTGGTGTTTCTCCCGTTGCCGGTGGAGCCGTCCGAACACGGGACGGCGTCGACTTGACGGACGCCGGGGGGGAGGGCGGCTTCGCGGGCTCGGTGGCCACGGGCTGCTCCTCCCCTGCGATGCGGGCCGCGGAAACGGCGCCCGGAAGCAGGAAAGGGAGCAGAACAACGATTGCCGCGAGGATTGCGGATGAAACGATCAAAAGCCCGGATCCGCGCCCCCCCGTCCGACGGGATCCCTTCCAGCCGTTTTCGCCCGGGCAGCGGATATCCGCTCTTTTCGGGGAACGGAAAAAGATTCTTTGTGGTAACGGCATCAGTTTTTCTTCCCCTCCGTCAGCTTCTTGAATTCGGGCGACGCGACGACCCGTCGCAGGTCGGCATCCTTTTTCGCCCATTCGATGACCTTGCCGTCCAGTCTTGCGGCCATTTTCAAATACCAGAGGCTCTCTTCAAGCTCGTTTGTCCGCGCGTAAAGGCAGGCCAGGTTGTAGTATGGATCCGCATAGTCTTTTTCCAGCACAACCGCCCGGCCAAGAGCCATGACGGCCTTTTCCCGTTTCCCCCGGGTCAGGTAAACGACCCCGAGATTGTTCAACGCCCGGACATGGTCGGGATCCGATGCCAGTGCCCTTTGATAAAGAATCTCAGCCTTTCCAAGGTTTCCGCTTCGTTGGGCGGACAGGGCTTCCCCGTACCGGGCTTCCGCTTCACCGGCCGTTTGGGTCCCGATGTCCGCAGATGCCCAGACCCTCGGCGCAGCCGGGCGGGAATCCTCATCCGGAACATCTTCCTTCACCGGCACGGACGCCTCGGCCGCTTCCGGCAGCGAACGGACCGGGGATGCCCCCGCAACGGAAGGTTTCGCAATGGATGCCGCAGGCGCCGTCCCGGAGGACGGGTCCGGCCGATTCCACGACCAAAACGCGACCGCCAAACCCGTTGCGACAAAGAGGATCAGCGCCGCAGCGGCCGCCGCCCTCTTTGTCCATGCGCGGTTCGACACGCCCGCTCCGAGGGTATCGACCCCGCTGAAATTCCCGTAGCGCTTCTCTTTTTCTTTTTGGGCTTTTCTCAATGCGTCATTGATATAACTCATTTTCCGCCTTCGTCAATCCATTTGACGGCCACGGGACTTGTCACCGGAACGCCGGCCACGGAAATCCGCCTGAAAGATATCCGTATCCCGCCAGAAGCAACGCCGTGCCCAAAAGGGCGGCCAGGACAATCCCCTGCACGATCCGTTTCACCCCGGCGGCGTCCGTCTCCGTCAGGTATCCCGGACCGATGTCCCGGATGGCTGCCCCGATGATCTGCCGATCGACGGTTCGGAGGTCCTTCCCATAGGCGACCAGCAGGGCCCGGTCGCAAATCGCGTTGATGCGCCGCGGAATGCCCCGCGACGCCCGATAGATGCGCCCGTAAACCCCCGGGGCGAAGATCGCTTCCGTCTGCCCGCCCGCCGTGGAGATCCGATGCCCAATATAATGGTGAATTTCCTTCCGGGCAAGCGGTTTCAGTTCATAACGGACCGTGATCCGTTCATTCAATTGCCGCAGTGACGGAAGCGCCAGCAGCCGAAGGAGCTCCGGCTGTCCCAGCAGGATGATCTGGATCAGCTTTTCCCGGACGGTCTCCAGATTCGACAGCATCCGGATCTGCTCCATCACGCCGTGCGGAAGATTTTGCGCCTCGTCGATCAGCAGCACGGCGTTTCTCCCCGCGGCGAAATTTTGCAGCAGAAAATCATTCAGCGCGTCGAGATACCGCTTCTTCGTTGCCCTTCCCCTCTCCGACCGAATGCCGAACTCCTGGTTGATCGTCTTGAGCAGCTCGATGTCGGAAAGGGCGGGGTTGAAGATGAGCGCCGTGGCGACGGTATCGTCCAGGCCGGCGAGCAGGGAACGGCAAAGGGTCGTCTTGCCCGTCCCGATCCCGCCGGTGACCGCCATGAACCCCTTTTTTTCATGGATCCCGTAAATCAGGCAGTTCAGCGCCTCCCGGTGCTGCGGGCTCAGGTACAGATACCGGGGATCCGGGGAAAGGGAAAAGGGATTCTCCCGCAGACCGAAATAGGATTCATACATAAAGACGACCCCTGGGGAAGGGGAAGGGGCGCCTTTCCTTCCCCCTTCTCCTATTGAAACTGATAATTCAATGTCTCCGATTTCCCCTGACGCTTGATTCCCAGGGACAGGGACGAGCCTGACTTGATGGTGTCCATCAATCCCATCACATCGTCTGCCGTCTGGATCCGCTGGTTGTTCACTTCCTGAATGATGTCCCCGTTGGCGATTCCCATCCGCTGGTAGAGGCTCCCCGGCCGGATGCTGCCGATGATGAATCCGTCGGGAACCCCCGCGTTGAAGTATGGACGGACCTGGGCCTGGCTGAGCATCTTTCCCATGTCCTGCAGGGCCGCGTCGACTTCGCTCCGCGGAATGACGATGGAACCGGGAGCGGCGGACGCCTCCATGGCGGCCGGCTTTCCCTGCGGCGGGAGGATCGGAGCCTCCTTCGTTTCCACGATCTTCAGGGTCCGCTCCCGTCCGGCCACGAGGACATCCACGGCATTCCGCTTGATCCGGATCACCTTTGCGTCGAAAACGGTGCTCCCCACCTTCACGAGGCGCTGCTTCCGTGACCCCTTTTCCTCGATGATTGCAAACCCGTATCTTCCCGTGCCTGCGACGGTTCCCTTGACGTCGAAGGGGAGCTCGGCATCCTGCCGCTGCGCGGTCGGGGTCCGGCCAACCGCTTCGGAGACGGTGCCGAAGAGGTTCCGCTCCGCGATCGCGCCGTAGGCGCTGATCGGTTCTTGGACCGCGGCGACAGGCTGCCTCTGAGCCTCCAACGTCGTTGCCGGCCTCATCCGGTTTATCCGGACCGCCATCCCCTTGTAGAAGATTCCCACCCCCTGGTAGAGGAGGATGCCCATCAACATAAGGATCATCAACCGCCGGGGACCCGGTTTCCGGAAATCGGTCAGTGAAAGCAGCAAACCCCGCAATCCTTCCAATCGATCACCCCGTCCCTTACATGAATCTCGTCTGCGGGCTCCGCAAGGTGCCGCCGATGGCCACCTTCACCCGGCGATTGCCCTGTCCCGGCATTTCGAGGGTTCCGTTCAGGTCGATCCGACTCTCCGGGAGATTGTCGGAAAGAATCACATCCCCCTTCAGCGCGATTTTGAGCCTGTTCCCGTCCAGGAACAATTCCGTAATTTTCAGGCTGCCGTTCCGGAAGCCGATCGTTGCTTCGACCCTGCTGAAATCGAGTCGGCTGAAGCCGAACAGGGGTTCCGTAAGCGGCCAATTCACGTTTGTCAACGTGAATATCAGGTTTCCCGTTCCGTTCCGCAGGGATTCCCCGGCATGGCTGAAGGAGACCGACCCCTTCAACGTTCCGGCAGCCTGACGGGCCAGGGTTTCTCGAAGCCAGGCGCATTTTTCAAGCCGGATGTCCCCAAAATCCGCCGTGGCCGTGAACGGTCCCTTGACGGTCAGGATGTTCCCGAAATCGATGCGTCCCCGAATCCTTCCGCCGTAGCTTTCCGCCTCCGTCAGGAACGCAAAGCGCCCCCGGAACAGCGGAGGCCAGGCGGGCCGGACGGTCAGGCGATCCGCTCGGAGGGTCGCCCCAGGATGCGCCGGGAAAACGGCCTCGACCGGCTCCAGACGGAGCCCGGGCGGAATGGCCGGCCGTGTCGTTCCCAACGAGAGCCGAATTGCGGGGCAGCGGGCGGACGCGGCCGATTCGATGAAATCCTTCACGATCTTTTCCGGAAAACGGAGATAGAGGAACAAGACCAGCATGGCCATGCCGGCCAGGATGTAACCCACAACGGCCCGGGTCTTTTTCGGCATCATCTCAACGGGTCCTCGCAGACGGAGGCAGATAGGTATGCGCCTGGATCTGCACGTTCAGGTATCCGGGATCCTCCCTCGTCTTCTCAACGGACATCCTCCGGATCCGGACCGCATCTTCCCGTGATTCCATCTTGTATAGGAAATCCGTTAACTGCCTCATCGTCATTTTGTTCAGCCGGATCTCGACGGAGGCCTCCTCGTAGGGGCCGACCGCAATGGTCTTCAATGGGGTGATCGACCGGATATTCGTTTTCACTCCCGCTTCGGCTGCCCGCCTTTCCAGATCGGAGAAAAGGTTGAAATCCGGCGGCCGGCGTTCGATGGCCCGGCGGATTTCCGCCTGCCGTTCCCGCAGACCGGTGAATTCCCCGCCGAGGCCGGCCAGTTCGCGAAGGGTTTTTTCGCTGCCGGCAATTCCCCTTTCCACCTTGTGCCGCGCGTCGAGGTATGGAAAAACGGCGAACCGGACGAAAAGGGCTGCAACCGCGAAGACAAGGCCGACCATTACGGTCCGTTGCTGGCCTTTCGTCATTTGTTCCCAGAGGCTTCTCATTTCTTTAAAATCATCCGGAGATGAAACGCCACCCCCGTTCCCTGTTTCATGGGGCTTCTCTCCCCGATCGTCGCCGTCTCGACATATTTCGACCCCGCGAATGTCTGCCGGACGGAATCCACGCCGTCCGGATCGCGGATCTCACCCCGGAGGCCGACCTCGTTCCCGTCCAATGTGAGGGAAGTGACGTGAAGGTCCGGCGGCGCCAGCACCGAGATCTCCCTCAAAAGGTCGATCGCCCTGGTTGCCGTGTTTGCATCGTCCATTCCCGAGGCAAGCTTTTTCGCTTCGGCGATCTTTCCCCGGAGTTGGATCACCGGATCGACGATCCGGGTCGCCTCCGGGTCCATTTTCCGGAATTCCGCTGCAATTTTGCTTTTCAAGCCGGCGAGTCGCAATCGGGCAGCGTAGTCATCGAGTCCCAGTTCAATGCCGGCCAGGATCAGGATCAGAACGACGGCCGCGGCCCCTTTTTTCAAAAACCCGTCAGGCCCTCCGAAACCCGCCGTCACCGATTCCCGCTGACGGAAGTTGAAACCGCGCCCTTTGCCCATCGGCCTGGTCGCCAGGGCAAGGGCCTGATCCAGGATCGCCGGTTCCCAGGACGAACGCAGGGCATGTTCCATCTCGTAGTTTCCGGACGTGATCAGGTCCGTCCCTTCCACGCAGACGGCAAATACCCTGGAAAGTCTTTCCGCGAGACCCGGCGTCAGGGCGCCGCCTCCCGTCAGGATGATCCGGGAGATCTCCGAAGGAATCCTCCCCTGGTCGAAAAGGAAGCGCTGTGTGTTTTTCAGCTCGGAAAGAAACGGATCGCAGACGGCCCGCACGGACGCAGCGGCCGGTTCAGGGATGTCGCCGGCTTTCTTCAACGCTTCCGCGGCGGCAATGTCCATCCGCAGGGTCTCGGCCACCGCCTGGGTCGCCTTTTCCCCGCCGAAATGAAAATGACGGATGTGGCAAATCCGGCTTTCCGCGGTAAAAAGGGCCGTCGTATCCCGAAGGCCGACATCCAGCACCAGGGTGCAGGCGTGTGAATCCGATTTCCGCAACAGGAAAGCGGCAAGAGGAGCGGCCCCGACATCGATGACCGCCGTCTCGCGGGTATGGGGGGAGAGAAGTTCCGTCCATTCTCCGACGAGCGAACGGTCGGCCAGGGCCGCAAAGATCTCCGACTGAACATCCTGCGGGGAGGCCAAATAATCGATGAAGACGCTGTCCAGGGGTTGATGGATCAGCGGTTCGAGCGCGAAAGCGAGGGTTTGACGGATCCGCCGGTCGCCCCGGAACGGGAGGCGGACGTTCCGGAAGGAGATCCGATCCGCCGGGAGAGCCGTCACACAGGTCGCACCTTCATAAACCGGATCCGCGAAGAGCAGCGCGAGCGCCTCCGGGACGCCCCCCGGTCCCCGGATGTCGATCCGGCGAACGCCGAGAATCCGGTGCGCCCCGAAAAATCCGCGGGAAAGAAGGACCGCCTTGACGCTGCCGGCGCCGATGTCGAGGCCCAGAATTTTCTCCGGCATTACTCCACCTTCCAGGACAGCAGGTCCACCTTCTTCCGGTCGGTCTGCCTCTTGACGACGGAGGTGATCCTCCGCTCCATTCTTCCCTGGCGGCCGATAGAAACGATTCGGAAGGTGTCGCTCCCGACGGAGGTCAACCCCGAAGGGATATTCCAATCGGCCGCCCCCGGAATCCGGGAATACCACCCCGGATCGGTCAGATCGTTTTTTTCGTTCCGGCGGTATTCGTCGAGCTCTTCGACGCCGTCGTCCGTCATCTCTGCCGACAGCGCCCGGAGAACCGGCTTTGATGCGGTGTTGATGTTGATCTTTCCATCGCCGAAGATCGTCAGGCAAGTCGCGAGACCGGGAGATTCCTCCGTGCCGTAAAACAATTCACTCGTCATTCCCCTTACCATCAATAACTCCTCAATGCAATCGAGAGCAGCGTTCTTCGCGGCGTACGGCCTGCCCAGTCCGGCATAGTACCCTTCTTCCGCGCCGCCGCCGGTCACCTCGCTGTCCGCATCCATCCAGTCCTTGGCGGCATCGAGGATGTCTCCGGCCCGGGCCTTGGAAAGGCGGAAATACGGACCGGTCATCAGGCGCAGCAGAATGTCCCGAACGGTCGCATTGTAGAGGTTTCCGTTGACCAGACGGTTGATGGGGATCCGGCCCCCCTCGTCTTCGATCAGGAGCCGGAACGAGCCGTCGTCGAAGAACTCTTCGGACTGGCGGGCCAGCTCGTCCGCCTTTGCCCATTTTTCCGTCAGCGCGTCAAACCCGTTTCGATCGGACAGCAGGAGCGCCTCGCCCGCATAAAACCCGGATTCGGCCACATACCGAAGCCGGATGCCGTCGCTCAGGTTGGCCGCCTCGTGGACCTCGGAGCGGGACGAACGGTTCCACTGGATCGTGATCGCCACGAGGATGGCAACCATCAGCAATACGACAATCAGGGCGATGCCTCGCCGGCTGCTTGAAATCATGACGTCGTCACCCGGTTGAACGGCAGACGAACCCGCGTCATAAATGGAAAGGGACGCTCCGGGTCTTTTTCGTTCATCAGGACGAGGCGGATCTCGACCATTGCGGGGGCCCTCTTTTTTTGCGCCTCTTCCGCCGCACCGTCTTCCCAGGTTTCATACTCCCTGCCCGCGGCGTCGAAGAAGCGGTAGGTCAGGTTCTCGATCCGGCTGCACAGCGGATACTTCCCGTCGCCGTTCCCCTCCTTTTCCGGATCACGGCGGAGGGAATCGCTCCGGTAAAGGGTGTACCCCCCCTTTTCCGTCCCATCCGTTGTCTCTTCGATGCCGTATTCGATGACCGCAATTCCCTCTGCCGCCTCCCGTTCGACAAAGGCGACATGGGCCGCTGACCGGAAGATCACGCGCGTGAATTCCCGTTTTCCCAGGCCGTAGGGTCTTGCCCGGAAGGTGAACGCCCCTTTCCAGGGAGCGACCGCCTCCAGATCCCGGGTCATCCGATCCAGAGCCGTCCTGGCCATACCGTACGTCTCGGCATCCGCTTCGGCATCGCGGATGATCCGGAACGTTCCGGTATAGGAGGCGAACACGGTCGTCAGGACAATTCCCAGGATCAGGACGGCGATCAGGATTTCGATCAGCGTGAACCCGTTATGCCCTTTCCCGTTCACGGCATCACCACCTTGTAGAGGGTCAGACGGTAGGTGTTGCGGACAGCCATCCGGCTGTTCGTCACCGTCAGGATGATTTTTTTCAGCAGCGTGTTTTCCGTCTCACCGATCTCCACCTGCCACCGGTAGTCCGGATAATCGTCCCCGAAGTCCCCCTGTGACGGGGCAAGCTGCCGCGGATCCGCTGCGTCGACGGCGGCCATCCGGCTCTGGGCCAGCAGCGATGCGGTGCTGAGAAAGCGGGAAGAACCGGCCATGGAAATGCTCTGCGAGTGCGACTGGTGGACGGCGACGAGGGCAATGGCCAGGATCGCCATGGCGATCATGACCTCCAGGAGCGTAAAGCCGAGCGAAGCGCGGCCGACCGGCGGACGCCGATCACAGGCCGGCGGCACGGTCATCCTCATTGAAGGCGAAATCGACATGTTTCTCATGAACGCCGACCTTCGGGAGAAAGGGGTTCAGCACAACGGTGAAGGTGCGGTCTTCCTTTTTCAGATGGATGACGGTGGGCTGCACATACCCTCTGCGGAAGAAACGGATGACCGTTTCCCCATCCGTTTTTCTGACCTCCCCGGGGTGACGGACTCCGGCAATCCGTATCCCTTCGGGGAAGCGGATCGCCCCCTTGCGGATTTCGGACTGCTTTTCGGCGGTCGTATCGGCGCTGTAGGTCCAGAAGCCCGGCTGTTTTAGATCGAGATGGAGGAGGTAGTCGACCTGCTCGCGAGCCGCATCGTTTCTCAGTTCACCGGCGACGCCGACCAGTTTCCGGGCCGCCGCGTCGAGGTCGTCGCTGAGCAGGGTGTCCCGCACCTGCGGGACGGCAATCAGCAGCATCATCCCGATGAGCAGGACGACCACGGAGAGTTCAATCAGCGTATATCCCCGGTCAGTCACTTTCCCAACTGTTGATGTCCTTGTTCTTCCCCTCCCCACCCTCTTCGCCGTCCGCGCCGCGGGAGGAAAGATCGTAATCCCCGTGGGCGCCGGGAGACAGATAGATGAAGTCGTTGTCCCAGGGATCCTTGGGGACCTTTCCCTTTTCGAGGTAGCCTCCCTCCCGCCATTTCTTCAGCGGCGTTCCCGTCGTCGGCGGGGTGACCAGCGCCTGAAGCCCCTGCTCCGTCGTGGGATAATTCCCGTTGTCGAGCTTGTAGAGCTTCAGCGCCGTTTCAAGGCTTTCAATCTGGATCCGCGCCTTCGCCTGCCTGGCCTCGTCCGGCCGTCCCATGATCCGGGGGACGATCAAGCCGGCCAGGATGCCGAGGATGACGATGACGACCATCAGCTCGATCAGCGTAAACCCCTTCTCGTTGCTCTTTTTCATTTTGTATTCTCCCAATCCATCAGCGAACGAGCTGATTCATTTCAAAGATGGGAAGCAAAACGGAAATCACGATGAACCCGACCACGGCTCCCATCACGAGGATCATCGCCGGTTCCAGCAGGGAGGTGATCAGCAGGATGTCGGCCTCCACCTCCTTCTCGTAGGCATCGGCGACCCGGAACAGCATCGTCTCCATGTTGCCGCTCTGTTCCCCCACGGAGATCATCTCGACGGCGATGGGGGGGAAAAACACGCTTCGGGAGAGGGGCGCAGAGAGGCTCTGCCCTTCTTCCACCTCCCGGGTCGTCCGCTGGATCTCCCCGGCGATGACCCGGTTGTTCACCACGCTTCCGGCAATTTCCAGCGCCGCCAGGAGCGGCACGCCGCTCTGCAGGAGCGTCCCCAGCGTGCGGCTGAAACGGGCCACGGCGATCTTCCGGTTCAGCCCGCCGAACAGCGGGGCCCCGAGTTTCAGACGGTCCCAGAAATGCCTGCCCCGTTCGGTGTTCCGGATCAAGTAGCGCAGGCCGACGACGGCAACCGCCAGGGTGAGCAGCAGGATCCACCAGAGGGATTTCAGGAAACCGCTGACAGCGACCAGGAAAACGGTGATCCCGGGCAAGGTCTGATGCATCTCCCCGAAGATCTTTGTGATGTTCGGCACGACGAAGGTGACCAGAAAGAACAGCACACCGCTCCCGATCAGAAACATGAAGATCGGATAGGCCAGCGCCGATCGTATCCGGGTCATCAGCGCCTGTTGCCCCTCCTGGAAATCGGCCAGCCGCTCCAGGACGCGGTTGATCGTCCCCGAGGCCTCTCCGGCCCGGACCATATTGACGTAGAACGGGGGGAAAATCTTCGGGAAATCGGTCATGCTTCGGGTCAGGCTGTTTCCCTCGTTGACCTCTTCCCGGATCTGCGCCAGCGTCGACTTGAGCAGGGGATTCCGCGTTTGCGAAACGAGGACGGAGAGAGCGGGCACGAGCGGCAATCCCGCCCCCAGCAGCGTCGCAAGCTGCCGGGTCATCACGGCCAGTTCCCGGAGACCGATCCTCCGAAAAAGACGGGTGTCAACGCCGATCGCCACTTTCTCTTCCCGCTTCCGACCGGAGGTTTCGGAGAGGGACATGGGAAAGATGTCCGTTTCGCGAAGCTTCTGCCGGGCGGCGACGGCGCTTCCCGCATCGACGATTCCCCTCCGTCGGCGGCCGCCGGCATCGAGGGCTGTGTATTCGTAAACCGGCATGAATGATCGGATCCTCTGGTTGTATGCTTTCGGCTTTTCTAACATGGTTCCGATGCGATTTCAAGGAAGTCCATCAGGAAGCCCTTGCCCTGCCGGACATCAATGGGCTTGAACATCCGTCCGACATCATCTATAAGCAAAGCTGTTTTCATCCATGCAAAGGAAGAGAGCCGTGCGATGGTAAAGGTATCGAAAGAGGGTGCTTTTGTTTTGGGGGGTCGTCTGATCGTGAAGGAGGCGGATGCCCGCGATCCGGAAACGGTCGGCCGTCGGCTGTCGGAGGCGGGTCTCGGACCCTGGAGCGGAGGAGAGATCGACCCGGGAAAAGCCCGGAAGGGAACCATGGCTTATCGGATTCTTGCCGCACACGACCGGTCGGAAGATCCGCGGGTCATGAAGATCCGTTTCGATTCGCTGGCGTCGCACGACATCACCTATGTGGGGATCATCCAGTCGGCCAGGGCCGGCGGGATGGAGGCCTTCCCGGTGCCGTATGTCTTGACGAACTGCCACAACAGCCTGTGCGCCGTGGGAGGGACCATCAACCGGGACGACCATCTGTTCGGCCTGTCGGCGGCTCGAAAGTATGGAGGGATATTCGTTCCCGCGCACCAGGCGGTGATCCACCAGTACCTCCGGGAGACCATGACCGGCTGCGGCCGGATGATCCTCGCCTCGGACAGCCACACCCGTTACGGAGCGCTGGGGGCGATGGGAATCGGGGAGGGGGGACCGGAGATCGTCAAGCAGCTCCTGCAGAAAACCTATGACCTGCCCCGGCCGGAGGTGGTGGCGGTGTTTCTCGAGGGGAAGACGGCCCCCGGGGTCGGGCCCCAGGACGTGGCGCTGGCGATCATCCGGGACTTGTTTCCGGGGGGCTGGGTGAAAAACAAGGTGCTGGAGTTCATCGGCCCGGGGGTATCCGACCTGCCGATCGATTTCCGCAACGGGATCGACGTGATGACGACGGAGACGGCCTGCCTCTCCTCGATCTGGCGGACGGATGCCCGGGTGAAGGCTTGGTACAAGATCCACGGACGCCCCGAGGATTACCGCCCGCTGGAGCCGGAGGCGGTCTGCTGGTACGACGGGATCGTGGAGGTGGATCTCGGAAAAGTGCCCCCGATGATTGCGCTGCCGTTCCACCCGAGCAACGCCTGGCCGATATCGGAACTGAATCGAAACGCCGGGGATATCCTGCGCGAGGTCGAGGAGACGGGGACTCGGCTTCTGGAGAACCCCAGGTTGAAGCTTCGGCTGACGGACAAGCTTGTCGGGGGGCGTCTCCGGGCAGACCAGGGGGTTGTGGCCGGATGCGCCGGCGGAACCTTCGACAATCTCGCGGCCATGGCCGAAATCATGGATGGGAAGTCGGTCGGAAACGGGGCGTTCTCGCTGAGCGTCTATCCGGCGAGCCAGCCGGTCTCCCTCGCACTGACGAGGGCCGGTTCGGTCGAGAAGTTGATCCAAGCCGGGGCGCTGGTCCGTACGGCTTTCTGCGGACCCTGCTTCGGCGCGGGGGACACGCCGGCCCATGACGCGCTGTGCATCCGCCATGTGACGCGGAATTTTCCGAACCGGGAGGGCTCGAAGCCCGGCGCCGGCCAGCTTTCCGCGGTGGCGCTGATGGACGCCCGGTCGATCGCGGCCACGGCGATCCATGGCGGGGTGTTGACGCCGGCGACGGAGGTGGATTGTCCCCCTGCTCCGGCGGATGATCTGTTCGACGGCGGGATTTACGACAAGCGGGTGTACCGCGGTTTCGGAAATGCCCATCCGGAGGAGCCGCTGCGGTTCGGGCCGAACATTGCGGACTGGCCGAAAATGCAACCGCTGGCGGAGGATCTGCTGCTGGTGCTGGCCTCGGTCATCCGGGACCCGGTCACGACGACCGATGAGCTGATCCCGTCCGGGGAGACATCGTCCTACCGCTCGAATCCGGTCAAGCTGGCGGAGTTCACATTGTCGCGGAAGGACCCCGGCTACCTGGCGCGGGCCAAGGCCTTTCAGCGGCTGGAGTCCCTGCGCGTCGGCTGTCTGTCGGAAGGACGCCGGGCCGAGGAACTGGTGGAGCTCTTCCACATCCTGCAGGGGGAAGAGCGGACACCGGACGACTTCCGGCAGTGGCTGGCCAGGACCGGCCTGGGGAGCGCGATCTTCGCGGTGAAGCCCGGAGACGGATCGGCCCGGGAGCAGGCGGCCTCCTGCCAGAAGGTCCTCGGGGGTCAGGCCAACATCGCGTTGGAATATGCGACGAAACGTTACCGGAGCAATCTGATCAACTGGGGGATGGCGCCGTTCACCATCGAGGAGACGGCGGCGGCGGGCCTGGCCGTGGGCGATTGGATTTATATCCCCGGAATCCGGCGCGCCGTCCGGGACGGGGCGGAGGGGATCGCCGCGTTTCTGATCCGCGGCGGCGTGCGGACGCCGCTGAACCTGAAAATGGAGGGGCTCTCTCCGGAAGACCGTGAGATCCTGCTGGCCGGGTGCCTGATCAACCATTACGCCCGCGGATGAATTCAAGGCAAATGAATGGGACCGCGGCATGGCTCATTGGACATACGGATGCCGTCATGCCCGGCATTTTCAAATAACGGGTCGCAAGACCGCTGAAGGAAGGAAGATCGGCAATATGGCTATATGGAACAAGGACAGGAAGGTTCTCGATCACGAGCATACACGGTTCTGGAAGTTTGACCTGAAGGACATCCCGGAGCCGAATCTGCAGAAGGATGTTTTCCCCTATGATGAAGTGTGCCGGATCGATTTCGACCACAAGATCGTGTCGCTCAACCCCGCGGCGGATATGTTCATCACGGATACGACGTTCCGTGACGGCCAGCAGGCGAGGCCGCCCTACAGCGTCCAGCAGATCGTCGATCTCTATGCGCTGATGAGCCGCCTCGGAGGGCCGAACGGCGTCATCCGCCAGTCGGAATTCTTCCTGTACAGCCCCAAAGACCGGGAGGCGGTGGAAAAGTGCCGGGACCTCGGTCTGCGCTATCCCGAAATTACCGGCTGGATTCGGGCCTCCGCCGAGGATGTCCCGCTGGTCAAACAGGCGGGGCTGACGGAAACGGGGATCCTGACCTCGGTATCCGATTACCATATCTTCCTCAAGCTGAACAAGAACCGGAGGCAGGCGCTGGACGACTATCTCGGGATCGTTAAAACCATCCTGAGCGCGGGCATCAGGCCCCGCTGCCATTTCGAAGATGTGACCCGCGGGGATGTCTACGGTTTCTGCATCCCGTTTGCGATAGAGCTGATGAAGCTCCGCCAGGAAAGCGGGGTGGATATCAAGATCCGCCTCTGCGACACGATGGGGTTCGGCGTGACCTATCCCGGAGCGGCCCTTCCCCGGAGCGTGGAGAAGCTGGTCCGCGCCTTCATCGAGGATGCCGGGGTTCCCGGCCATCTCCTCGAATGGCACGGCCACAATGATTTTCACAAGGCCCTGATCAATGCGACCACCGCCTGGCTTTACGGCTGCAGTGCGGCAAACGGAACGCTTCTGGGTTTGGGGGAGCGCACGGGAAACCCGCCTCTCGAAGCCCTGATCATGGAATATATCGGTCTTCACGGGGACGCCAACGGCATCGATACGACCGCCATCACCGACATCGCGAACTACTTTGAACGGGAGATCGGCCTTCGAATCCCGTCGAATTTTCCGTTCGTCGGCGCCGGCTTCAATATGACCAGCGCCGGCGTTCATGTGGACGGCCTGATCAAGTGCGAGGAAATCTACAACATCTTCGACACGACGAAGCTGCTCAAACGCCCGATCGTCCCGATGATCACCGACAAATCCGGAAAATCCGGCATCGCCTTCTGGATCAACTCCCAGTTCGGCCTTTCGGGAGAAAATGCGGTCGACAAGCATCATCCGGGCGTCTCGCGGATCCACAAATGGATCGCCGACCGGTACGAGGCGGGACGCATGACCAGCATCTCGAGCGAGGAGATGGAAAAACTGGTCCGGAAGTACATGCCCGAACTGTTCATGTCCGATTTGGAGAAAATCAAGTTCACGGCCGCGCAGGCGGCGGTGGCCGTCGTCAGGCAGGTTGTCGGCCACCCGGTGATGAAGACCATGAAGCCCGAGCTCCAGGAGCCGATCATGCAGCAGTTCATCGAGGAGAACCCCTCCATTCAGTTTGCCTATGTGGTGGACATGAACGGACGGAAAACCACGAAAAATATCACCAATGTCTGCGATCGGGCGAAATATGAGAACTATGGCGTGGGCACGGACCAGTCGGACCGCGAATGGTTCATCAAGCCGTTCCAGAGCGGAAAGATTCACGTGACCAACTTCTACATCTCCAAGATGACCGGGGCGCTCTGCATCACCGTTTCCTCGCCGATCATCGACGAAAAGGATGAGATGGTCGGCGTCTTCGGCGTAGACATCAAGTTTGAGGACTGGGTCAAGCGGGTGGAAGACATCGCCGAGGCGACCCAGATCGCGCTTCGTGAAGAGTACGAGGCCAAATCGAAACTGGACCGCTGGATTTAACGGATACTTGATCCCTGGAGGTGTTTATGGACGCGGTACTGCTTGCCCGGCTCCAGTTTGCGCTGACCATAGGCTTCCATTTCCTTTTTCCCGCCATGACGCTGGGGACGTCGCTGGTGATCCTCATCTCCGAGACCCTCCATCTGGCGAAGAAAGACGAGATCTACCGGCGGATCACCGATTTCTGCGCCCGGCTCCTCGGGCTGATCTTCGTGGTCGGCACGGCGACAGGCCTCACGATGGAGTTTTCGTTCGGCACGAACTGGTCCAATTACTCCCGGGTCGTGGGCGATGTCTTCGGGCCCCTGCTGGCGGCGGAGGGCGTGCTGGCCTTCTTTCTGGAGTCGGTCTTTCTCGGGGTGCTCCTCTTCGCCAGGAAACGGGTTTCGCCCCGCGTGTACTGGCTCTCCGCGTTTCTGGTCTTCATCGGCGGACACCTGTCCGCCTTCTGGATCGTCGTTGCCAACTCCTGGATGCAGACCCCCGCGGGTTACGAGATTACCCAGACGGGGCGGATCGTCCTGGGCAGCTTCTATGACGCCGTGTTCAACCCCTCCACGATGCCGCGGTTTCTCCACACGGTCATGGCCAGTTGGATGACCTGCGCCGTGATGATCGCAGGCATCGCCGGCTTTTATGTCC
>JAEAME010000987.1_pt1 | contig 23030 bp, 16 predicted proteins | sample 8958731 | NCBI WGS metagenome assembly JAEAME01 (sample SAMN16933194, study PRJNA681113) | bioreactor sludge metagenome | isolation source: anerobic bioreactor sludge (Control) | place: India:Bengaluru | collected 2018-10-24 | reverse complement strand
AATTCTTCATGGCAGTATGTGTACTCCAGGAACTTACACCAAATGGAATAACAGTACACACAAATGCCTCAAGGAAGCTACGGAAGATAAAAAAATAGGATAATAAAAAGCAACAAATAAAAATACCTGTATAAGCGATGATTCTTTTTCTATTCATAGCATACATATTTCTCTTTCCGTCATAAAGTTACAACATATTATAATATATCATAACTTTAACCGGAAATCTAAAAGCATACGGTTATGAAAAAATCATTGAGATACCAACTTGGTTTCTTTGCATGCTATGGACTTTTTTTAACTTCCAGAATCGTATTGAACGGTATTGCCGGATGGGGGGATATAGTTTATGCTGCCTCTCAAGCGCTGATGATGACCTTTATCTTCTGGTTCTATGATCTTAAGCGGAGTACTCGAATAGTTTCTTCCCCGGAAGCATGACATGCTAAATAATTACTATTGCCTGTGAAACGAATACTTTTCCTTTGTCTGTTTCTTGCTGCTTGTGCTCTTTCTTTCGGACAGCAAAAAAAATTTGCATCTCTTTTGATGATCTTCCGGTTGTCAGTTATGGGATAACAGACACACTTTACCAGGAAGAACTCATCAACAAACTCATTAACTCACTGACTTCCAAAAAAGTTCCGGCCATAGGATTTGTCAATGAAAAGAAACTGTATGAGAAAGACAGTCTGAATCTTTTTCAGATCCGTCTCATAGAAAATTGGGTTAATAACAATCTGGACCTGGGTAATCATACCTATTCGCATCCCGATTACAATTCCGTGACTTACAATGAATATACACGTGACATAATAAATGGCTCAAAAATTTCCGGCGAATTACTAAAAGGACACGGCCGGGACCTTAAGTTTTTCAGGCATCCGTATCTTCATGTGGGAAACACAAAAAGCAAGGCCGATTCGCTTGAAACGTTCCTGATAAAGAATGGATACACGGTCGCCCCGGTTACGGTAGATAATGACGACTATCTGTTTGCTCTTGCCTATAAACGTGCCCTGGCGAAAAACGATATTGCCCTTGCCAAAAAGATAGGCACGGACTACGTTTCTTACATGGAAGAGAAAATCATCTATTACGAACAACAGTCAAATGAGCTGTTTGGCCGGAACATATGCCAGATTCTGCTGGTACATGCCAGTGCTCTGAACTCGGATTATATCGGGTCCCTGATCGAGATGCTGGAAAATCGCCAATATACATTCGTGAGTATGTCAGAGGCGCTGAAAGACCCTGCCTATCTTACCCCGGTCTCAGTTTACGGAAACTGGGGCATATCATGGATTGACAAATGGGCCTTATCGCAAGGTAAAAAAGGTGATTTTTTCAGGAATGATCCCAAAACACCTGACTACATCCGGGTGCTGGCCGAATAAGCTGGGATATAAGTGCGCCATTTTTCCTAACGAATTTGTAACCATAAGACAAACAGCATCTTACTACTTTACTATTAACCTTGGCGCACTTATCTCCCAGCTTGCTGTACCACTTAGCTACTTCAACCCCGCATAGAACATCCCAAGCTATTCAGATAAGGGAAACCTCGCGCCCGCGGAGGGAAGGACCCGGTTGCGTCAGCAACCGGGAGGCGTTTCCCGTTCTGAATAGCTTGCCGGATGTCCTTGAGCGGGTTGAAGTTGCACCTCGTTGGCGTCGCCAATGGGAGGTGAATAGCTTGCGCCTATTTGAACACCTCGTACTCCTCGTCGTTCAGGCCGCGGCTTTGAATACTCACGCTGTCCTTACTGACGGTCAGATACATATAGTGAAAAATCTGCCCGGGCATTGAGGGGTCTGCATCGCCGCCCGAGGTTCCCATCACAAAACAGTCATTTCCGTCAACCAGAGTATGGGAAAAGACATGTTCATGTCCGGAAAATATATAATATTTACGGCCTTTCAGGATATTGAATATTTGGTCAAAACCGGTTTCCTCAGGAGTCATCCATACGGGTGTATGCATGAAAAGGAAGATCCTGCCTGGATTTTTATCCTCTATCACTCTTGCGAAATATTCTGCCTGACGTGCCGATATCACGCCTCTCCTGTCGGGAAGATCCGTTCCAAGAACCCAAAACATATCGTCATTCACTTCAAACGAATAATAAAGCACTTCGTAGCGGTTTATCCATTCTGCCAGCACTGCATGGGTACTTACATCGTGATTCCCGGGCGCTGAATAGAACGGAACTTTACAGTCCTTCATAAGATATTCAAATTCCTCCCACTGCTTGCGAACAGTTTTTGTTTTATTTGTATAACCGGCAACCATATCTCCCGTACACATAATGAATTCAGGTTGCTTTTCCAGGAGGCGGGGCAGCAGTCTGGCAAAAATGCCTTCATGCTCATCTCCGAAACGGTCCGCCAGGATTCCAAACGAATAGGTTTCACCTTTTACCTCCGGGGCCGGCGGAAGTTGTCCGTACGATGTCATGCTACACAAGATCAGTACAATGGCCAAATAAATCTTTTTCACTTCTTACTATCTATTATTTCAAACTTCAGAAAATTCCTGTATGTGTCTTCCACCCGGGAGGTTACTTCAACAGTATACCCCAAATCGTTATAACCTTCTTTGGTATAGCTCACGTTACAGTTTGCCAGCCTCACAGAATAAGCCGGATTTCCGTACAACCTCATCTCCGGATCGGGCAGATGCAGGTACAGGCGGTATTCCCCGGCGGGCATGTCCGACGGAACACCTGCGTTGTAGGAGAATGCAATCTCCTCTCCCGGGAACCAGAACCTGGGGTCTTGGGGAAGCATCAATCTGTACGCCGCTCCGCCGTCTTTTTTCACCATGATCAATTCAACCAGGCGGGGATTGAAGGGCGAGGCAAATCCCCTGTTCACCATTTTTATGCTAAAGCGAAAAGCACTCCCCGGATTAACCGTTTTCTGATAGACCCCTTCTTGCAATTCCAGTCGGTAGCCGAGCCGCCGGTAGACCTCCTTGAGAGAATGGTTCGCATCCCAGGCACCGGACACTTTTCCCGAATTGATCAAACCATAAGACCAGTGGCATTCAGCGGGTATTTCGTTCCCGGGGCCGCAGAATTCTCCGCCCACGGGAGTGTATCGGGATTCCACGCTCAGATACATGTCATCGAGACTGTCAACCAAACTGTAGTAATGATGCCCCACCCTGGCAATCGGTTTGGCCGAGAAAGCTTCTTCCAAGGTCAGCGGGGCAGTCCGGTTAAAAGCTTGTTGTTTGGCCAGGGGATCGCTTACCTGAATGAAACGGGAGGCCGGAATTACTTCCAGCCATTTGAACAGTTCCAGCTGTAGATTTTCAGATAGTTCCAGCTGTAGATTTTCTGGCTGTTCCTGTTGCTGATCTTCCGCCCGGGTATTTTTATTTAACGAAATATGCATGAAAGCAATTACATCGCCATGCTCCTTAAAGAGGGGCGCCAGCTGGTCCGGTGACATGCCGGTTGTGCAAGTCAAGCTCAGAACGGCCTTCATACCGTGTTGTCTGAGCAAATCAAGGTCCTTCTGGATCTTTTCAGGCTGCTCACCCCTATCAACCATATCAACCATGTCACCCATATCACCCATATCATACCGGAGCCACACCATTGACTGATTATGAGCCCTGTAATCCTCCAGGACTTCAGCCGTCAGGGAACCTGAACCGTTATCGTGCATTGTAACGGCACCCCTTTCTGGATTGACAAAGTCTTCCTCCGAAGATAAATACCTGACGGTATCTTTTACCTGTGGCGTGAAACCGGCTGTGAAATCTGTCGTGGAATCTGCCGTGGAATCTGTCGTGGAATCTGCCGTGGAATCTGTCGTGAGGCCGGCTGCTGTAAACAGCGATTTATCGTTCAGAATTATCTTGCAGTCTCCTTCAAATGCGCCGAGCGAAAGAACAGATAAATGTCCGTTGCTCCGGCAGGCTATTTCGTTCGTTTGTTTCCCGTTACTCTTTACGGTAAGTTCCAGTCCTTCCCGTGTATTTTTAACGGCTGTCACCGGCAAAGAAGCCGAGACAACCTGTATCTCATTATTTCCCGTTGCCGTAACAGCTACCGTTCCCGAACCTGTCAGACGGCCAAGCAATGTTTTTCCGCATTCATCCAGAATAAACGAATCGCAATTCAACAAGACAGATGGCACCTCGGCTTTAAAGCGTAAGCGGGCCAGGGATTGATTAACAACACTGGCATAAAGGATTCCTTTCTCCAGGGTAATTCCGTCAAGGATTTTTGAAGTGTAGACCAAACGGGGCTCAGACGCACCGTCGGGTGCAAAGGTCACTTTTACCTCCATTCGGGCCGTTCCGGTATTGGGAAGGATAATCTTGTTATCGGAAAAGGCAAAGTGGGGTTTTCCGTTTATTACCACACTGCCAATGGGCATTGGCGCGTTGTTTATGTCCAGCGACATGCCGCCCGCATACATTCCGTATTCTGCAAACACCTCTTTGTCAAAATCAATTTGAATGACCAGCGCATGGTTTTTTTCTTCCCATGTAAACCCGGCTGTAGAGGATAATTTCATTTTTCCGGCCAATTCCTTTGGACCCGGACAATAAATATCGTGCGTATTGAAGAAATTACGTACCACATTGTAATATTCTTCATTGGAATTATTAATAATCCGGGATCCTTCACGTACAATACGCGTAACGCTCCTGGGCTCTGCCGCCAGGTACCTGCTCATGCCGTAATCGTGCCACATGGCATTGAAAATGACCCCGTGGCCAATGCCGGAGTAAAGATGGTTCAGGACTGCATCTTCATACATGGCAACTTCCGATGTGGTATAGGACCACGTATTGTCATAGAACCACTGGTAATCGGGCGAGGGTGAATCATTCACCATAGCCAGCCTTTCACCGCCGGTAAACCACGAAATGTTTCCGTAGGCAACGGGCAACGACTGATCTATACCGTGAGTCATAAAGAATCTGAACCGTTTGGCTACCTCGTGGTATTGGTGCATGTCCAGACCGTTACCCGGATTTATCAGGTATTCAACCGGGCCCGGATCAAAGCCGGCTTTTTTGAGCCCGTTGCGGATCTCTACCTGTGAACTGTCCAATTCTCCATAAAACTGATCACCTTCCAATTCAGAAAGAAGGTGTGTTCTGGAATGAGTTCCCGTTTCGCTGCCCCCTTCTTCCATTTTTCTGATTAATTGGACGTAATGGCCCCATCCGGCCCGGGTTCCCCATGAAGACACAAAGGACATGACAGATTGAACGCCTGTTTCATTAGCTATATCAATCAGGTAATTCATGCACAATTTCATGGAAGGCACCGAATGTGCCCCGTCACCGTCCAGACGTATTATTGCCGTCATGCCGGCATTCGAAAGACGCAAAGAAGGAAAGGGCTTCTTAGTGTCGCCAAACATACTCCATTGGAGCAGTTTTTCCATAACCGGATACACTTTATTCGGAAAAAATCCTTTCGGATCCTGATTTCTGAAAATAGCACCTATCCCGGCCCCTGAAGACAGTCCTCCAGTCAGCGCAATCCGGCCGCTATCGGTCTCATTAACGGAAAGATCCTTTGCGGAAATATACGGATAAGTGTTCCTCTCGTCGAAAAGTTCCGCCAGCACGAGGGCCCCGGTCTTAAAGCGTTGAACGGGCATCGAGGAGGTCAGATAGTGGGAAAGATATTCTCCGTTGGTGCAGCCTGCCGTGGCAAAATGCCTGTTATCGCTCACCTTAATGCGGAATCCCGTGGAACATATATCATGCGTGATTTCCAGAAAATCATCCAGGATATTAGCCGTTCTTGGAGTGGCAGTCTGGTCATAAATACCTATTGGTCCGTCAATAATCACCCCGCTGTCTGCAGACAAAAGACGTTTTATTGTGCTGCATACGTTTGCGAATGTGTTATCGGACAGGGCCATGCAGTGGGTAAACACTACAGAAGCATACCCGGAGAGGGAATTTTCGTTCAGATCTTCTGCAAAAAAACAATCGTAAGGCATTCCGGACAGTGAAGAGACAGCGGTCCATGCCTTGGCCGCAGCACCCACATTTTCCATGTCCATTTGGTAGGATGCGCGGCTTATTACAACCGCTACTTTATTCTCCTTTGCACAGACAGGCAGGCAAAGGAGAAAAAGTGCGGCACATATGAAAAACTTTTTCATGGAAACGGTCAATCTTCAATATTCCGTTTCAGAGTGAGCGATCCGTCGGGGTTCAGTTTCTGGGCCACTGTAAAAGGAACAGGATAACTGACGCCCTTCACTTCCAGATGGGCTTTCAACTTAAGGTTCCCGTTGTCCCAGGCTACGCCGCGGGGCAATAACATAAGGGCCTGACGGACGCCTTTTGTCTTTGGATAGCCGGGATCGAGACAACCGGTTACGTTAACCGTTCCGTCGTCTGTAAAGAGCGTCAGGCGGAGTACGCCCGGCACACCGGCTATGCCGTCGTTCACCATTCCAAAGATAAGGGCGTCACGCCCGTCTTCGGTCTGTGAATGCCATATCCAGGAAGGTCTTACGCGAAAACCGATGCAACGGGAGAGGTTGTTGAGTCCGTCCGGGTATTTTTCGTAATAACGATATAAATTGTCTGCGTTAATGTTATGATGGTTCCACAACGAAAAATAATTGGCTCCCACGTCTTTTATGTGAGAAATAATGGCTTCGTTTCTGGGAATCCCGGCATCGTCATAACGCATGGTTTCTTCCCTTCCGTCTGAAATTCCGCATTCACAGGCGGCGGCAATCCAGTCGGGACGATTGCTCAGGGCCTCGATCTGCTCGTTTTCAATAAAAATGGTGTCGGTACGCAGCCAATTGTTAGAACGGATGGTGCGGTCCACTATCTCGGAATTGCCAACACAACTGAAATCGGGCTGGGTATTCGTTACCAGCGGAACTTTTGTCCAGTATTTTTGTTGAATTTCAAACATTTTGACAAACGTTTGCTCGGCCACATACCTGTCGGGGAAGTTGTTCCCGTCATAGGGCCAGGTATGGCCTTCACCCCAGAAACCGTACAAATTGGTATCCATGTACTCGATAAGCGGGCTGCCGTTGTATTTTTCTGCCAGCAGTTGCTGGAGCTCTTCATAGCAGGCCAGGAAATACGGATTGTGGTACTCGGGCTGCAGGTGGTCATGCTGGAAACGGGGTTTGGATTTATCACCTTCCCATTTTCCTTTGAGTTTATGCAGGGGAACTTTATCAAGCATGAATCCGGGAAGGGCATTTTCCAGAATATCGGGATTGTTCATCATTATTCTGAAACATACCCGTTTCCCGTATTTTTCTGCTTTTTCAAGAGTTATGTTCCAATAGTCATCAAATTGCAGTTTACCGGCCTGCTTTTGTACGTGACGCCAGTTGGGCCGGATATAAACCTTGGTGGCTAAAGGAAATTTAAACAGTTCATCAATAGCCTGTTCCGTGGTTTTCCCCGGAATGGCCGGAGCGCCCAGGTCCCCGGAAATATATGAGGTGAGCCCCATCCCGAAACAGTTTACCAACTGATTGCCGGGAGTAGTCTGTTGCACCACAGATCCGCCAAAGAAATCTTCCGGTTTGTATTGGGGAAAAGGTCCCTGGTAGAGCCGGCCCTTCACTTCAGGTCCCGAGCCGAAATCATATTTATCCCAGTTGTGGGAAGGCACCCAGGCACTCAGTTTGGGTGCTATTCCGGCTGTGGCCGCAGCAAACAGACCGGCTTTGATGAACTGACGTCTTTGCATTATTTTTCTCCTATGATTTTCAGTGCATTTGTCCTGTAGAGCTTCTCAAGCGTAGCGTCACTCAGGCCAAAGCCGTGAAGGGGCCAGTGATAGCTCTGTTCATGGGCATAAAAATGCTCGTCTTCGGTTTCAAGTATACGCCAGTTAAGACGATACATGTCCAGACTGGGAGTGTTGTCTGTTCCAAACATGATCCGGTCTGAATACTTTTCGTAGAACTTTTTGGAAGCCCTTGGAGTGGCAGCGGTTTCCAGATGACGGGCCGAGTTGTCTATATACAGATTGGCATGACGGTCCAGCACCTGTCCCAGTTTTTCGTAATCGTGGGCAATATTTATGAAGTGACAGGCAATGAAAGTTGTGTTCGGATTCTTCACGCAAGTATTCTCGAGGCTCTCCACCAGCTGGTCGAGATTAAGGATACCGGGAACAGTCAGGTCAATCTTCCAGTCCCATGCATTCATGTATCCGTCGTTCTGATTGTCCATGGGTTCGTACATCCAAATGGGATCGCCAAGGTGCATGTTCACGGGCATGCCCAGTTCAGCACATTTCGTGAACAGGGGAACAAACAGATCGTCGTCAAAATGCAGTCCCGGTTCTTTCACCTGGCGGGATATTATCTCACCAAGGCCCTTGTCGCTGAGCTCTCCCACCCCTTTTGCTCCCTTGAGGAAACAACGTTCCAGTTCGGCTACTGCCGAGGCGGGAAATTCGGGTTTGCCCCAGGCGGTCATATCAAAACCGCACCACATTTCAAAACGGTCGGAAACACTTTTATACAGATCGTACAGCCGGTCAAATTCCTCGCCATAAGCACCCGTATGCACAATCACTTTTTCAATATTGTTTGCGTCCATTGCCTTTACCCATGCTTCGAGTTCTTCTTTTGTCTCTGCATAGGCATGTGAGTGCATGTCAATTACCGTATATTTTGCCTGTTGCAACTCATTAACAGGAATATTAAACACAGACTGCGGATGATAATCCGCCAGTCTTAACTGAGCCGGGTCATTGGGATTATAGGAATCCCCCTGACGGGATGCCGTCTGGCAACCAGTCAGGAGAATAAGAATAAATAATAGTGTGGTATGAGTGTATAACTTCATGATTATTGTTTTTTGTCCATTGCTATATGAATGGTCTTGGATCCGTTGAAGTATACGATATCGGCATCTGACCAGTCACCGTCGTAGGCTTTCATGTAGAAAGAGTAAGATGTGTAAGTAATTCCGAAAATGCTTCTTGAATAAGCCCATTCTACTTTCATGATGTTATCCGTTACTACCCGGTGACCTATCACAATACCTTTTTCGTAGAAATCGGCGTCTTCGATATATGACCAGTCATCATCAGCAGCAGAGTATTTGTAGAAATCATACCAGCCGCCTTCGTACACGTTGCCTTCCATCAGATAGTCCGCACCTACCCCGCCGGTAGACATGCCGGTACTGGTATCGTCGTCCGAGTCAATTCTGACTGACAGGATATGGGAGTACTCGTCAGCTGCGGGATTTGCCGTAACATCCAATTCCATGTAATAATATACATAATTGGCATCGTAGTCTATTTTGACTTTTTGAATGGGTGATCCGGGTTCGGCACCGGTTAACTGGAAGTCAGGATAAGTCACTTTTTCCCAGTCGGCAACGGTACCGTCGGTCATACTCACTTTAGCGGGTTTTGCGACAAGGATCTTTGTAGAAACCGTCTGAGGTACACCCTCGTATGTTCCGGACATTTCAATCCAGTATGTACCGGGTTCGGGGAATGTATGCGTCATGGTTTCACCGGATTCTGCACCACCGTCGCTTGTTTTCCACTTGACATCCGATGTATTGGCTGAAGTGGATGCAAAGGTCAGAGTGAGCCCGTTATGTTCTACCGAAAAAGCTATATCGGGAATGGGATCGAGGTTGAGATCCCCCAAATGCACGCATGAAGAGAGAAGTAGTACAGTTAAGGCAATAAGGCCTGATAATTTAATTGTCTTCATCTTAGTATATATTAATAACCGGGATTTTGTTCACACAAAGGATTATTTCCAACTTCCTGCTTGGGTATGGGGAAAATAAGCCTGTCGTAATTATTGGGGGTAAATACACCCTGAGTATTCAAACCGGGCAGCGTAGCAGTGGATTGACCGGGAGTGTAGGTCATGATATGGAATCCCCAGTAGTTTCTGACGATATCTTTTCCATTTCTCATAAGGTCGTAGAAACGGTGGGCTTCAAAACTGAATTCAACGCGTGCTTCTTTAAGAGCCAGGTCAACAATAGTTGTACCTTTCAGGTCAGCTGCGGTATAAAGGAATTCATTCCAACCCGAGGCATCTATGCGGTGTGAACGGACTTCGTTGATATCGGCCAGTGCCTTTTCTGTCTGGGAAGTCTTGGCGTAAGCCTCGGCCCGGTTCAGATACATTTCCGAAAGACGTAAAATGACCGGAGAAATGGAGGTGATTTCGCCATCCTGCCATGAGTGTTTTGAACAGGGATAAAGTGTCAGACCGTTTTTCTGGATAGGCTCCATGAGGAAAGAGAAACGTGAATCCAAATTAACCAGATCGGTTCCCATGCCCATGTCTTCGAGCAGTCCGCGGGTATAACCTTCCTCTGCCCAGCAGCCTTCACCCGACATGATCATGGAAGCCAGCGAAGCGCTTTGTTGATTGTCTGCAGAGATCATGATTACACACCAGATGGTTTCATCACGTTGCGGAGCATTGCGGAAATAAGTGGGGAATGATTCCGGAGTTTCCAGCGCATAGTTGCCGCTTTCTATCACTTTTGTGGAATATTCAATACACTTCTGGTTGTCTCCCATGTAGAGATATACCCTTGAAAGCAAGGCCTGAACGGCTCCCAGTGAAGCAAAGCCTTTGCTTCCGCTACGAGAGGATTCTGCTCCCTGCATTAACGTTTCGGCCTCGGTAAGGCATTGGAGGATATAATCATAAGTTTCGCCAACGGTAGCTCTTGCCTTATTATCGGCGTCAATATTGGACTCCCTTATAATGATACCAGGGGTAGATGCGTTGGCAGATGAATACGGTTTGGCGTACAGTCTTACCAGGCTATGCATGGCAAAAGCTTTCAGGAAGAGGGCTTCTCCCTTGATATAATCCACCTCTGCGGAAGCTTCCTTTCTGTTGGCAATGTCGAGTGCCACGTTGGCGGAATAGATGATTTTATAGCTATTGATCCAGAAACTGGTTAAATTCTCCAGACCCGAGTCACGGTCGTCGTATCTGAAAATCATATTCAGGTTGTCCGATGTTTCATGGCCATATACGATATCGTCCGAAGAGAAATCGCTCATATGGAAATATTGTCTCAGGTACCAGCAGTTGCTGGATTGACCTTCCTGGTCGTCTTTTAAAACGGCATAACAACCGTTTATGATATCCTGAAGCCCGTTGGGAGATTCAGCCATCTGATCTCCGGTAAGGGAATCCGACGGGGCAATGTCAAGGTCGCAACCGGGAAGCATGCCTAAGCAAAGCGCAACAATAAAATATTTATACAAATGTTTCATATCCGTTTGTTATTAAAAGGTGAAATTAACTTGGAATACATAAAGTCTCTTATTGGGATACCTGTAGTCCAGATCTTGTACACATCCGGCCAGTCCTTCACTCATATTGATGGATACTTCAGGATCGGCGCCCCATACAGTCGTGGCTGTAAACACGTTGTCACAAGCGAGTGACAGAGTGAGTCCGCAGTTTTTCATGATATTTTTGGGGAAAGTATACGATAAGGTGACGTTTCTGAGCTTGAAGTAATCACCGCGAACCAGGTTGCCGGTATGATTAGTCTCAGCAGCGGCATAAGCGGGAAGGCCAATGGTAGCTTCATCACCCGGTTGACGCCAGATCACGTCTTCGTTGGAAGGAAGAATCGAATTGCCTACAAAGGTTGCCAGCGTGCTGGCACGTCTTCTGCCGTAAATCATATTGCCGGACACATAATTAGCGGTAGCACTCAATCTAAAGTTTTTGTAATTCAAATAGGTGGCCAGACCGCCTTCCCAGGGGGTAAGGGCAGAACCGGCTGTTATATACCTGGCACTTGCATAATCGTAAGTCAGGTTGCCGTTGTTATCATAAAACTGTTCGCGGCCCGTAGCGGGATCTATGCCTGCATATTCTTTCAGATACCAGGTATAGAGTTCATATCCGTTTTTGTAAACTTGTGTAACGCCCGAATAGTCTGAAGAATAGATCTCGGTTTCGCCAAAATCAAACAGCCAGTTTTTATTGTAAGCTATGGAGAAGTCTATATTCCAGGTGAAGTCTTTTGTCTGAACGGGGGTAACGGACAAGGCGGCTTCAAAACCGGTGTTCACGACTGATCCGAGGTTCTGCCACTGAGCCGAGAAACCACCCGAAGGAGACAGATCGCGGAATACCAGCAGATCTTTGGTGATATTGTAGTAGTAGTTCAAGTCAAGCGATACCCTGTCAAACAGTCCAATCTCAACACCGGCATTCGTCTGTGTGGTCTGCTCCCATTTCAGGTTGGGATTGGACATCTGGGTGGGAACGGCAGATGAATAGTTATTGTATTGTGTGCTGTAAGCAAATGCTTCCAGGTATTTTGAGGCACCGATATCTTTCATGCCGGTCTTTCCCCAACTTGCTTTCAGTTTCAGATTGGTAATGGCATTATTACCCTTGAGGAACTTTTCGTTGCTGATCATCCATGATGCCGATGCGCTGGGGAACGCAGCCGTACGGTTGGCCGAGTTGAATGTGGAGGATTGGTCCACACGGTACGAGGCGGTAAGGAAGAAGCGTGAATCGTAGTTGTAGTTGACCTGTGAAATCAGGGACTGCATTCCGGTCTGATAGGCAGTACCGCCTACCACGGGAGTTGCGGAAGTAACGCTCAGCACATACAGTCCGTAAGGAAGTCCCTTGCCGGCAGCGTATATGTTATCGCCCCATGACATCTGAGCTTCATAACCCAGGAGGCCGCTTAAAGCATGCTTGCCAAAAGTATGGTCGGCCTTGAACATGTTGGTGGTAATGCCGCCGTAATCAAACGACTGTTCTTCTTCAAGAAGGTCACCAGACTGCATGTATTCAATATTTGTGGTCCTGTGAAAATGATATTTCGAGGTGCTGGCGCTTACACGATTCTGAGAAACGAAAGACAGCCAGGGAGTGATCTTCACATCCAATACCAGGTCGTAATCAAGACCAAAGCCCTTGTTTCTGTTGGATAATTCTTCGTTTTCAAAAGCCAGAAGGGGATTGACCTTGTCGCGTGCCCATATGCCCGGTGTTCCTGCAAACTTGCGCAGGTTACCTTCTGAATCATAGGGGCTGTCAAAAGGAAGTGAATTATCCAGGTAGTACAATATAAGGTCATCCATGGAACTCCTCATATTGGCAGACATATTGATATTACTGGTAAGGGTCAGCCATTTGGTAAGATTGAATGTGTTGTTGGAACGAACATTCAGGTGTTTGTAACTTGTATTTCTCAGGGTTCCTTTTTCATCATAGAAAGAAATACTGGAATAATAAGATTGTTTTTCTGTTCTTCCCATGAGTGAAAGGTGGTAATTCTGCACAAATCCCGGATCAAATGCAAGATCTATCCAGTCTGTATCTGTTTCTGTTACCGAACGGGGTAATACATTGTTGAATTGAATGTCATCCACCAGATATGTTTCCGGATCGCGGAAATATTCCCTGTAATAGTTGTAAAGTTGGCTGGAATTCATCCTTTTCTGGCGACGGAAATCGGCCTGGGTGATCCCCACGCTTGCCTTGAAATTGAAAACGGGTTCGCCCATTTTGGCTTTTTTGGTGGTAACAACAATTACCCCGCCGTTAGCCTGGGCTCCGTACATGCCGGTTGCACCGGCGTCTTTCAAAACGGTGATGGACTCGACGTCGTTCGGATCATAGGAACCGCCAATTATACCGTCCACAACATACAGAGGATCCTGTGGCGCATTCATGGAGGAAATACCCCTTATGCGGATGGATGGTTCTGCTCCGGGAGCGCCGCTGCTTTTAATGACAGACACCCCGGCCACTTTTCCCTGCAACATATCGCCAATGTTGGGGCTGGTCACGTCAATCAGTTTATCTGCTGAAACAACGGTAACTGCACTGGCAATTTCGTTTTTGGTCTTATTACTGTATCCCATCACAACCACTTCGTCAAGCAGGACTCTTGACACCTGCATAACTACATCTATTCGTGCTCTGTTGTTGATAGGAATTGCCTGAGTTTCAAAGCCTATACAGGCAAACTCAAGAGTAGCATTGGGATCGGAGACCGTTATTGAGTACGCTCCGTCCAGATCGGCTGCAACGCCAATGGTCGTTCCCTTCACAAAAATACTTGCTCCGGGAATGGGCCCGTTGTCATCGGCCGATGTCACTGTACCTTTTACGACAACCTGGGCATTCAACTGCACGGTTATCAAAAGAAGCAATGGAAATAAATACTTTTTCATAGGTTTTTTATTGGTTTGTTTTGATGACTTCAATCAACAGATAGTTTTTAAAATTCACATTGAGGATTGTATTCTCTGTTGCTGTAATATTTCCTAAATCAATATGATGGTAGTAATCGGTGACTTGATAGGTCTCCCCTGTCTGCAGGCCTCTGAGTTCCACAGAGTCCGTTTCCTGGTCGGTGTAAAATGCATAATACATTTTCCCGTCTTTTTGTATCACGTGTGTCTCGGGTCTGTCATATCCAATGTCGTACAGACCGGGAACATATTCGCCCAGGGAGATCATTTTGTCATTGTATACAGCAAACGCATTTTTCCACACGGCCTCTTTCTCAGGCGTCAGCAGCTGTTTCTCTTTAGCCAGCGGATTATCGGCCGGGAAGGTGAATTTGGTGCCCGGAACGGCTCCAATCCCCAGTTGTGTTGGGAAATCATCTCCGTTATCGGACAGTTCAACATGGTCCCCGTAATAAGCGGTACCCGGAGCCAATGCTCTTAATACATAACCCTTTGTGCGCACCTGCCAGCTGTCCAGCGGATCTGAAGAAACCGTCTGGTTCGCATAGGCCAGGTTATAGAAAGAGATACAGCAACCGCAGGGACAATTCTGAATAACAGCATGCGGGTTAATGTTCCGGGCCGTTTCGTAAATGGTTTTAAAGAAATCCGGCAGTTCACGGACACTTTTTTCCGGATCGTCCGGATGATGGGCGTCGCTGTAGTCAGGCGGCACACAGTTCATGTGCTGACCATCCAGTTTAAGTCCGTCAAAACCGTATTCTCCAATGAATTTCTCCACTAAACGGCGTGTCTCGGCAAGTACGTCGCCATCGACAGGAGAAAGATACCAACTGTCCCACCAGGAAATCTCTCTGGGTTCGCTATCCTTTGAAAGGATAATACTGTTCGGGTACTGTTTCAGAAACGATGTTCCGGGGTCTGCTGCCATGGGAGCCCACCATAACTGGGCTTTCAGGCCGCTTTTATGGATTTCGTCAACCATTTTTTTCATATCGGCATCGCCTCCCGGGAATCGGTCTTTGTTCAGGTCCCAGTCCCCTTCAGCTATCTGGAAACCATCGTCTATGGTAGCCCATTTCAGTCCCAGTTCTTTTACTTTTGGCAATGTGCCCAGGATCTGTTCCATTGTAAAGGTTCTTTCATATCCCCATGCGCACCAGGCAGGTTCAAACGCAGCCGGTTCGGATTCGGGCATAACAACGCCTGCCTTCTCCATGAGACGTGAAAAGTTTCTCAGGGGAGCAAAACAGTCGCCTTTGTAAACATTTACAAACGTTGTGTAAGTACTGAGTGTCTCATTGGGTTGCAGGACAACACCCTCCTCATATTCTTTTTCTATGTCAATCCGGGCAAAAGGTTCTCCGCTTTTTTTCGTAACAGGGAGAGACACGAGCCGGGGCTGTGGTTCCAGGTGCCCGATGGCAACTCCGGCATCACGACGCCAAAGGCAGATAACAGGAATACCGCCTCCGTAGTCCGAATCGTTCATTCCCATATAGTTCTTCTGGTAAAAGCTGTCCGATACGGGTAACAGCCATGAATTCCGGTTTCCGGTGGACTCGCCCTGGAATGACCAGAAATCCGGATTGCCTCCCGTTGACAGAACCTCCATGCGATTGGTTTCCCACTTGCTGACTTTTACTGCATTTCCCGAAAGGTTGGTGTAGCTGATCTGTGAAATGACTGTGGACGGGAACTGATCGTAAACTGAAAAGTTTATCTCTTTTCCTATAACTACACCGTTCACAGAACTTTCGCCTTTCAGGATGTAACGCGTTCCGTTACCAAAGCTATCGTTCACCTTTTCTTTCTTTACTGAAGACAGAGTAAATTCCGTAGCATTCATGCCGTCGAGGTACAGTATGTCCCAATCGGTGAATCCGGCCGTTAACGGAGTGGATGCCAGGGATGTGGATAACGACAGTTGCATTTTCTCGTTGAAATTCAATACCAGATCTCCGGTCTTGATCTCATGCTGGGAGCATGCACTGCAGGCAGCAGCCGCAAAGCACAATGACAAATTAATTAACCATTTCATACACTTTGTTATTTATAATTCAATGTGTTGCGCAAAATATTTTTCTGCAGCATCAACTATTTTTTCTTTTGAAACAAAAGCACCTGTGCCGCCGGCCGCAGTAGTATTGATGGCTCCTGTCAGGTTTCCGAAATACTGACAATATTCAAGATCCTTACCTTGGACAAAAGCGGTGAGGAATCCTGCATTGAAACTGTCGCCTGCACCTATGGCATCTACAACCTTTGTGTTAAGGAAAGCCTTCATTTGCCTGCGCTCACCCTGTTTTGTAATAAGCAGGGAACCGTCTGTGCCCATCTTTATCACAGCCACATTGACATAGGGTGCTATTTCGCCAATGGCATCTTCGATAGATTCTTTTCCCGTAAGGCATTTCAGTTCCTGTTCATTGGGAAGGAAGATATCTACCAGAGGCAGGATCTTCCGGTAATCAAGATCCCATTTTTCTGCGGGATCCCACTGCGTATCAATGGAAACAGTTACTCCCAGGCTCTTTATCAGTTTCACTGTTTCGTACAGGTCTTTTTGAAGACGTTCCTGAAGAAATACGGAAGATATGTGCACATGACCGGCCATTCCTATCACCGCCGGATCCACATCTTTCACTCCCAACAGGTTCATGGCTCCCGGATAAGTGACATTCGCCCGGTCGTTACCGTAATTCATCACCACGGTCACTCCTGTAGCCTCGGTGTCCACTTCCACAAGGTAAGATGTATTTACTCCGCGGCTGGCAAGCGAATCCTTGACCAGCGTCCCGAAGTTGTCTTTCCCGATCATTCCGAGGAAAGCCACCCGGGATCCCAACGATGCGGCATTGGCAGCAAAGATGGCGGTTGAACTGCCCAGTGTGAGCAACATGTCGCCTGCTATTATTTCCTTTCCCAGTACGGGAAAACCGTCTATCCGGTTCAACAGCAGATCTACGTTCAATTCACCTAAAGCAATGATATCAAACTTTTTCATTGTAGATAATTATTCAGGTTTACCAGATTAAAAGCATTATAATACTTATCCATGTCTCTCTGGATATAAGAAAGTACGATTTCTTCCGCATCTATGCCGTTAGAAGAAAGGTTGTCATAAAGGATGTTACGGGCCACAACGGCTTCGGGTTTTTGCCAGATATACCGGGCTCCGGTCTGAATGAGCCATTTCTTTCTTTCGGGCGCATTTTTATGGAAGTCTTCAGCAGATTCTCCCTGGTGAAGCCATTTTTTCCACCGGCCCGATTCAATAACCAGTTTTTCCAGAACCGTTGTCATTCCCGAAAGAATAGCTACGCGTTGCTCTTCATACAGGTTTTTTTCCACTTCTTCAAGTTCTTCCAGGGCATTATATTCAGAAATGGTGAATTCAGGTCCCACATTGGCTGCACCCATGCCCGAAAGCGGATAGGCTTCGGGATTAACAACGCCATCTGTGTAGTGCCCTTTAATGAAACTGCCGTAACGGCGCACGATGGAAGTCAGTTTGGTGGCGACTTCGGGGTCGAAAAATGTCGTATGAAGGTCGGTTCCTACTTTTCCTACTACAAAGCAAGGCCAGGCATCGGAACAATCATTGGCTGCCAGACCTTCTTTCAGTAAAGTCAGGAATTTGGTAAAAGCCGATTCATCGGCTAATCCGCCGTGCACTTCTTCAGTTCCCACTTCATAGGAAATTCGGGGAAGGCCGGCTTTTTTTCTGTAATTCTCAATATAAGTAATCAATTCAATGGTGCGCTGAGCAACCACTTCTATACGGATGACTTCTCCCTTGGGAAGCGTAATATCCACCGTAGGATCTACGTGAATGAGATCATATCCGGCCAGCAAAGCCTGTACAAACGATTTTTTCACACCTTCCATGGCATCTTCAAAACTCCACTTTTCAATGGATTGCTTATCCTTAAGCCACGGGCCGCCATGGTCAATGGCCGCAATGTAGTCTCCGGTATAATTATTCCTGCGGGCCTCGAGTCTCAGTAAATTCATGAAATCCATCTGAGTGTAACCCGTATAGCCGCCATCACCGTCTACCTGATTGAGTGTGGCGGCAAATTTGATGGGAGCATTGTTCCTTTTGGCTGCCCGGAAAGCTGCCTTTATCACAGAAGGTGAATTCGGACACACAGCCAGCAGCGTTCTTGGCTTTTGACCCTCTGCCGTCAGTTCCTGAATTCTGTTGAGGATTTTCTCAACTTTGGTATACTGTTTCATATATCAATTAATAATTATAGATTTTTACACCGTTAACGACCCTGGATATTGTCCCCGATACAGACGGACAATCCGGATTGAGGCCGTTTTTCAGAGAAAAATGATATCCAAGAAGTTGTCCGATTATAACATACGGTATGAATTTATACTCGTTGTCTTCACCCAGGGCAATGCCTTCTCCGCTTATTCTGAGGTCCACCGGACAATCGCACTCATGGGGATTGGCAGATACGAGAATCTGTGACGCCGGGTTGTGTTCTGCGTTCACCTGCTGAATAAGATCGTATTCATACTTGCGTGTATATTCATCATCTGAAAGCAGGTAAACGACGAGCGTACGGTCATCAATAACAGCTTTTGGCCCGTGGCGCAGGCCGAGGAATGAATCGTAGGCACACATGATTTTCCCGTCTGTGAGTTCCTGCAATTTCAGATGGGCCTCCCTGGCTATGCCGGTCAAAGGTCCGGATCCCAGAAATACCGCCCGGTGAACATCCTTGTTCACAATCTTCCTGATTTGTGCCTCGATTTCTTCAGTAAAGAATCTTCTGGCAAAAGCAGCGGCTCCTGCCAGCTTTTCTTTTTCAGAATCCAGGTGGCCTGCGTTTTTACACAGGATGCTTGCTGCCAGCATGGACGTAAAACTGCTGGTCATAGCCAGGCTGATGTCATTTGTTTCTTTTGGCAATACCAGCACATAATCTTTGCCCCGTTCTGCCGTACGGGCCAGATAGCCATCGGCATTACAGGTGATTATCAGATGAGCTGCATCCTTAACATACTTTCTTACTATATTATATGAGGCTACACTCTCAGGGCTGTCTCCGGAACGTCCGAATGAAACAACCAGTTTCTTTGTCCCATCCAGAAAATACGTGGGGCAGGATACCATATCGGTAGTAGGTACCGATTTAGCATGCACATATCCGTCTTTGTAATAAAGACAGGCTGCCGCATCGGCAATATAGGCAGAAGAACCTGCCCCGGAAAGAAAGATGTCCAGTTCTTTACCGACACCATTGGAAGTCATGAATTCCATTATTTCATTTTGCTTTTCCCAAACAGTATCGAACGTCTTCATCCAAACATCGGGCTGTTGCAATATTTCTCTAATAGTATGACAATTCATAATAGACACACAGATTAATATTTAAATTATTAAGCAAAATAAGGCAAAGAATATTTATTTTCAAAATTTTTTGACAAGTAATAACAAATTATCTTACTTTTGCATAGTAAAAGTGCTTTCGTTTTTAAATTTATATAACTTTTTGAAAGATTTATTTTTCTTTTTTAAATTTATGCTTATTTTTGTAAAGAAATATAACCTCGTGTTTAAAATCGAAACAATAATAGTATGAAACGTAAGTACACATCTAAAGAAAGAAAAAGTTTATTACTGGAAATGTTAAGAAACAGTAATAAGATCTTAATTACTGACCTGGTCAGAACTTTCGAAGTATCGGAAGTTTCAATCAGAAAAGATCTGGCAGATCTCGAGGAAAAGAAACTTTTATTACGTGTAAAAGGCGGAGCAGTAAACATGCATCAATTGAACGATATGGATGATCTTTCAATTGACCGGAAGCAGTTGAAGAATGCCCGGGAAAAGCAGATTATTGGAAAGTATGCTGCCTCGTTGATAAAAGAAAATGAGACCATTATTCTCGATTCCGGTACCACCACGCTGGAAATAGCTAAGAATCTGGCAAAATACAATAACCTGACCATCATCACCAACGGACTTAACATTGCCATGGCGCTGGCAGGATACAACCGGTTTTCGGTCATCGTGCTGGGCGGGAACATGCGATCGGTATCGGTATCAACCGTAGGAATGCTGGCCGAATCGTGCCTCAGGAATTTTTATTGTGATAAATTATTCCTTGGAGTTGACAGCTTTAACATGGAACGTGGTTTCTCCACTCCGAATATTGAAGAAGCCAGTCTGAACCAGGCCATGATCTCCGCTGCCAAAGAAGTCATTGCAGTATTTGACTCCAGCAAATTTGAAAAAAGAAGTTTTGCTTTTATTGCCTCTCTTGATAAAATCAACACCATCATAACAGACAGCGGGATTTCGGAAGAAATACGCGAACATATTGAACGGCAAGGCGTAAAACTTTACATTGTGGATATAGACAATCCATAAAATACCTTTATATAATGAGAAAAAAAAACAATTGGCTCTTTTATGCCTTAATCACCACCATTACCTGGGGTATATGGGGCGCTTTTTCAGAAATTCCTGAGAAACAAGGTTTCCCCGCCACCCTTATTTACGTAGTCTGGGCAATCAGCATGATACCCTGTGCCCTTGTCGCCCTGAGAAATATCCATTTCAAGCTGGATGTAAGAAAGAAATCTGTCTTTCTGGGCCTGGGTGTAGGCATATTAGGGGCCGGAGGACAGCTGATCCTTTTCCAGGCATTAAAAGAAGGACCTGCCTATATTATTTTTCCCATTATTGCCATTGCTCCCATCATAACAGTTGTCCTCTCGTCGGTTTTCCTGCGTGAACGGGTAAAAACCTCGGGGATCATAGGTATTGTACTTGCCTTTGTTGCTATTATTTGTTTTTCCTTATCCGGCGCAGATGGTTCTTCAGGTCAGGGCTATCTGTGGCTTGTCCTGGCACTCATCGTATTCGCCTGCTGGGGCACCCAGGCATTCATCATGAAAGTGGCCAACAACCATTCACCCGATGCCGAGAGTATTTTCGTATACATGGCCATATCGGCCCTTCTGTTTATTCCCGTAGCTATTGGAATGACTGATTTCTCCGTGCCGGTGAACTGGGGCTGGAATGGTCCTTATCTTGCCTTCATCATTCAGATTCTGAATGCAATCGGGGCCCTGTTCCTTGTCTATGCCATGCGTTACGGCAAGGCCATGGTGGTATCGCCCCTGGCCGATGCCCTTTCTCCGGTAATTACGGTACTTATATCACTGGTCATATACCAGCAGGTTCCTCCTGCCATTCAGATAGTAGGTATTGTATCGGCACTAACGTGCATATTCATTCTCAGTCGTGAATAAGATGTTTCTCGTAACAGCGGGCACGTTTGTGTTGTCTCAGCTCTAATTTATTCCAGAGATTCTGTACGTTTCTGTTATCTTCCAGTTCGCGAGTCGTTTCAATATTGGTGATGCCATTCTTCATGATAGCATCGCCAATATTTTTGAACATCAGCGCCATAGTGCCTTTGTCCCTGTATTCCTCGTCAATGGCTATTAGGAGCGTATCCAGCGTATCATTCTTGCGAAGGGCTCTGAGGATTGGGATAAAACCAAAGGGATACATTCTGCCGCGGTTTTTCTGCAAGGCTTTGGACAACGAAGGAAGACATATGGCAAATGCCACCACCTTGTCCTTTGGATCCAGTACAACAGACACGTATTTCAATTGCAGCATGGGCAGAAAGTGGTTCTTGAGATCTTCCAGTTGTCCGGGATTCAATTCCGAAAAGCCGTGCAGCTTCATATAGGCTTTGTTGAGTAACTCAAATATCCCGTCTGCATGGGCAAGCAGTTTCTTTTTATTTGTCAGGGATGCACAACGCAAATCATACCGCTTCTCCACAAGAGATGCCATGGTCAGATACTTTTCCGGAGTGGCTTCGGGCACTTTAACATTATACTCCACCCAATCGGTTTCTTTTATAAATCCTTCCTTCTCGAGGAATGTGCCGTAGTATGGATAATTATACTTGCCATAGGCTGTGGGAAGCTCATCGAAGCCTTCCACAAGCACCCCCGACGCATCGAAATCTGAAAAGCCGAGCGGACCGTGGAGGATTTCGGCCCCCCTGGAACGCGCCCACTCTTCCACCGTCTGTATCAAAGCATGCAAAACCTCTTCTTTCTCAATAAAATCGAGCCAGCCAAACCTTGCATATTTTTTTCCTGTCTTCTGATTATAACCATAGTTTATAATACCTGCTACACGCCCCACTACTTTTCTGCCTTCATAGGCAAACCAGTATTTAGCTTCACAAAGTTCAAAAGCCGGATTTTTCTTTGGCGAAAGGACTTTGATTTCTTCGGAAAGGAGCTGGGGAACATAATATGCATTATGTCTGTACATCTTGTTGGGAAAGTCTGCAAACCGTCTCAGTTGACGTTTGGACACCACTTCTTTGATCTCAATCTGCATGATTAGTCTCTTTATATATCAGGTTAGGTTTTGTAATAGGTTCTAAGTATGGCGGTAAATATTTTTTCAGGTAAAAAACGTTTCAGGTAAACCGATGCTTTTTGAGGAAGTGTTGCCAGGATATATCTTTCCGATGGATTTTTCTTGCCGGCAATCCGCACCACTTTCCCGGCCAGATAGTCCGGCCTGAGTCCGCTATTCTCGCTTTCTTCAATCAGGCCAAGAGTTACGGGATATCCCGGATAGGCATCCCGGCAGGTTTCCAAATCAATTTTTTTACGGCTCCTTGTAAAATGAGTGGAAAAATCTCCGGGATTAATTACCACCACCTTGATATTGTGTGGCCTTATCTCAAGACGCAGTGCCTGGCAAAAGCCTTCCAGTGCAAATTTGCTGGCCGAGTACATTCC
>JAEAME010000986.1_pt1 | contig 23037 bp, 19 predicted proteins | sample 8958731 | NCBI WGS metagenome assembly JAEAME01 (sample SAMN16933194, study PRJNA681113) | bioreactor sludge metagenome | isolation source: anerobic bioreactor sludge (Control) | place: India:Bengaluru | collected 2018-10-24 | reverse complement strand
GTGTATAGCTCATTTTTTGCACGTTTTGAGTTGAGATGCAAACCGAAATGCGGGTAGCGCCGGGAAATTGCCGGTATGGAATCAGCCCCCTGGGAGTAGGAACGGTTCCTAAACCCGCTGGGAGCAGAAATGAATGATAGGATTAGCCCGGCAAAGATTGAGCCTGGATGCAACGCTTTAAGCACTTGGGACCAAAATGAAACCGATACCCGGGCTCTTGACAAAGACGTTCCGCCTTTATGGGAATTCCGGAACCGGCGCTCCGGGCCGCGCCGGTTCCGGGGGATGGCTAAAAGCCCAACACGTCTATCTCGGCCATGGAAGCCCACGGATTACCGTTTGCCTCAGACAGAGCCCTTAAATGCACAAACCGCCCAGCTTTTGGAGCAAATAAAATTTCCTTAATCGAAGTGCCACCCTCAAATGTTCCCGCTGCAATCCAGCTTCCCCAATTTACGCCGTCCTCGCTCACATAAAACTCGTATTTCTTGATGGTGCCATTCACGCTGCCGTCCTGACGGGGCAGATAACGAAACCCATTTATCTGATACGTTTTTCCAAGATCGATCTGGATTTCATGGGGGTAGCCGGGGCTGCCTCCAATCCACTGTGTATGCCAAATTGTATTCGGTTTTCCGTCGATGGCGTTTGCTGCTCGCCAGTAGGACGGCTCCTCGCTGTCGGCATAGGCCACTTTCCAGCCGGTTTTCGGAATCGGGGATGCATTCATCCCCACCACGATCACACGGGTTGCCGGAGTCGGATCAGGCATTCCCGTGCAATCGGTTACCGCAAAGCTGACGGTATATATACCGGGATGGTTGAATTGCACGGGTCCGGGATCTTCCAGTGTGGAATCTGCAATCCCGGCCCCCGAACCGAACTGCCACAGATAGGTATATGGATGGTTTCCATTCACAACGCTGCCCGAGAACTGCACCCACTGGCCGGCACTGATCGATACGCTCGTAGTTGGGCTATCAATCACTCCATCCGGAGGCAGAGATCCCAAAACGTCAAGCTCGCCCACAGAAGTCCACGGATTCCCGTTCACCTCAGATAGCGCTCTTAAACGAACAAATCGTCCGGCTTTCAGGGCAAACAACGCCTCCTTAACCGAAGTACCGCTCCCAAACGCGTCCGCCACAACCGCGGCACCCCAGCTCACTCCGTCCTCACTCACATAAAACTCGTACTGCTTGATGGTCCCATTCATTCCGCCATCCTGACGAGGCAGATAGCGGAATCCATTAATTTGATACGTCTTCCCGAGATCGATCTGAACTTCATGCGGATAGCGGGCACTTGTGCCCCATTGCGTATGCCAGAACGTGTTCGTTTTGCCGTCGATGGCGTATGTCGCGCTGAAATCCCCGGCTACCCGTTCCTCGCTGTCGACATAGGCTACTTTCCAGCCGGTTTTTGGAATTGCAGAGGAATTCGCTCCAACAACAACCACTCGGGTCGCCGGAGTCGGATCATATATCCCTGAGTTGTCGGCCACCCTGAAACGGACCGTATACGTTCCCGGATTGTTAAACTGCACGGGTCCCGGATCCTTCAGGCTGGAATCTGCAATCCCGGAACCCTCCCCGAACTGCCAGAGATAACTTATCGGATCATTCCCGCCCGCGTAGCTGCCTGTTCCTGAAAACCGCACCCATTGTCCGACATTGATCGACACATTGGTTGCTGGACTGCCAATCACGCTTTCGGGAGCCGATGGGTGAGGAACAACGGATATGCCAATTGACCATGCATTAGCATAACCAATGCCGTCGACTGCACATATCCAGTGATTCCCGGTCCACCAGGGATCAAAGGTATGCATGCCAACGGCGTTCCAGCCTGATCCGCTCTTGTTCAGAATCGGGCTCTCCGGCACCTCATGTTCCGCGTATTCCGTCTCAGTCAGGCGATCGACCTCAAAAGCCCGGACCTGCTCCCCATAATAAAGATCGTCTTTCTGCACAATTCTGATGATGCGCCCGCCGCCATAAACAAAGGACCTCCCCCCATGACGGGACTTGCCGGCGTTGTTGCGTATGATGGGACTCATGGGGTGCTGAATCCATCCGCCCGTAAGGCTTTGGGAGTAAAAAAGATAGCCATTGTTGGTCGAGTTATCGCTGGCGAACAGCCACCACTTGCCGTTGTACCTGAATATGGACGGGTCCACATAGGACCGTCCGCTGACGATTGTTGAACTGTAATGCCAGTCATACGGGAAATTCCTCGCTTCGTAGATGCGCACTTCATTGATGGGGCCGGTCTCGGGAATCATGTAGTACTTGTCGCCGTACTTGAAGACCTGCGGATAGGATATCTGAAACTGTTCGCTGAAAACAATGCGTTCATATTTCCAATTTAAACCGTCTTTGCTTCTGGCAAGCCCGAACTTCGTGTACCCGGAAACCGGCAGGATTTCAAAAAACATGTACCATTCGCCGTTTTCATAAAATAGAAACGGATCCGCAATAAACGTTGTCGCTATATCGGTAATGTCGCGCGCGGTCAGGACCTGAGTTAATTGACCGGAAGGAAACGGAGGATTCCTCACATTTGTCCAGTCGGGGACCATCACCGCTTCAGAGGAAGCTTCGGTAAGCAGATCGATCTCCGCCATCGACGCCCATGGATTCCCGTTGATTTCGGACAGAGCTCTCAAGCGCACAAACCGGCCCGTTTTGGGCGTGAACAAAACCTCCTTCACCGATGTGCCGCCTGCGAACGTGCCAGCCGCAACGGCACTCCCCCAATTCACTCCATCCTCGCTCACATAGAGTTCAAATTTCTTGATGGTCCCGTTCAGGCCGCCATCCTGCCGGGGCAGATAGCGGAATCCGTCGATTGGATACAGCTTCCCCGCGTCGATCTGGATTTCATGGGCATAGCCGGGGCTCCCGCCGATCCATTTTGTATGCCAAAACGTGTTTGCTTTGCCATCGATGGCATTTGCAGCGCGCCAAGAGGAAGGTTCCTCGCTGTCTGCATAGACCAGTTTCCAGGAGGTCTTCGGTATGACATCCTGCTGCGTGCCCGCTTGTGCGGCAACACAGAGCATTGACAAGAGAACAGTACATATGCCAATCCGTTTCACCATATAAATCTTCTCCACTAAAAAGCTTTTACCCGTGAACGTCCATTCTCACGCGACCGCAGCCGACCAACCGGAAACGGCATCCTCGGCTTTCCTTACAGCGGAGTCAAATACCGCATTGCTCTAGGTCGGGTAGGTATCAGGAACGCCCGATCAATTCGTGCCTGATAAAAGCTCATACATCTCCCACGCGATTGCAATCCAGCGGATACTTTGTTTCTGAACTTGCCTCCCATCGATGACTCATTGGAATGGCGAGCCTGTCAGGGGGCGGCACGGTATAGGCCGTGGTTTTGGTTACACTAACGGCTGAACGTGAATGATGCACCCATAGAGGGGATGGCTATGGGAAGCCACCACAATCAAGGCAGCGACGCCATCATAGCGCTCTTTTGCGGTTTTTGAAATAAAATATTCACCCAAAGCGGGAAAGCCCTGTCGCTTTCTCCGTCAGAAGCGGCTATTCATTTAGTGAATGAACAATCCAAATGCACGAAGCGCGGTTTCCGGAAACACCAGGGTGGCGCAATGCTCCTGTGGAGTGCCAGTTCAAAGCTCCTTCGGGGCATACGTATCACGCCCAGGAGCGTTTCATTGCTGCGCAGCAGCTAGCCGAATGAAACCGGAGCCGGCGCTGGAGTAACGACAGACAGGTCTACGCTGGAGTGCGGCTCGACGTTACGGACAGCCCGGAAGAAACGGTCCTGGAGCGAGCGGAGCAGCGGAGCCTGCGGGTCGAGCGGCATTCCATCCACGGACTTGACCAGGATCAGTTCGGCGAGTGTGCCGCAGAGGGCGATCTCGTCGGCGATAAGCAGTTCGGTGCGGTCGATGGGCCGGCGTACGAAGGGGATGTCCATCGAGTGGGCCAGTGCTTCAACAATATCGAGCGTGATGCTCTCCAGGGTACCTTCGGTGGCGGGAGGGGTGTAGATGATGCCCTTGCGAGCCATCACGATACAGGACCCCGTGGATTCAGCGACACGACCGGATCCGTTGAGCAGCACCATATCCTGGCAACCGCGGGCGCGCCCCTCGATCCGGGCCAGGCGTGCAACCTGATAGTTGCTGCCGGCCTTGATGCGCGCCGGAAGCGACACGTCGGGGCTGCGGCGCCACGTGCTGACGCCAAGGTCGATTGGATCGGGCGGTCGCTGGTCCTGATGGTATGCAGTGATAACCAGGTCGGACACTGTGTTTTCACCCCAATAACCCTCGACGGCGAAGAGCGTAGTGCGAAACCACATATCGCGGTCAGGTTCAAGGAGGGCGTTGGCCAGCTCAGCAATGGCAGCCGTGTACTTGTCGAGTGAAGAATCGTACGGGATGTGCAGCAGCCGGGCCGAGCGGCAGAGCCGCTCATAATGCCGGCGAAGCTGGACAATGCCGAACGGGCCATTCGGCTGCCAGTAGCCCTTGACGCCCTCGAAGACGTTAACGCTGCGCGTCACGGCCTCACAGCCGACATGGAGGGTTGCTTCATGCCACAGGCGGAGCTTGCCTCCCATATAAACGTACTTAGGTTCTTGCAGTTTCATCGTGATTTGCCCCTATAAGAATAGCTAAGCATGCTTGATCCGTTTCCCAAGCGACTCCGGGAGCCGGCGTGCAACCTTCCATCCGATAGGTTTAAAGCCGGCCTGTCGCCAGAAGGATCGCAGCAGAGGACTCGCAATTTGAAAGCTTACATCCATCTGCTCGTAACCCCGCTCGAGGGCCCAATCAGCCGCAGCGCGAACGAGCACACGCCCGATTTTTCGCCTGCGATGCCTGGGATCGGTCACCGTGGTGCTCACGAAAGGCGCATTCTCTGCGCAGATCGGTGGGAAGCGGCTCTCCTGCAATAATGTTAAAAATCCCACGATCTCGCGCTCGAAAATGGCGACAAAATGAACCTCTCCGGAATTTAAAAGCTCCCCATGAACCTTGCGAAGGAGATCGGGATCCGGGGGGCCTCCCTCCAGATACATGGGCGGGCCCGACCTGAACTCGACTTCCATGGCAGCAAGTCGGACGATCGCCGGGAGGTCGTCGGCGCCGGCGATGCGAATCTCCACACCAGGAGCCGGATTTGCATCGCCGGACAACACTTCCGTAGAGCGGCTTCCGATGCAGACTCGCCGGCCGAATCCCAAATTATTCCAGGCGTTCTCGATCTCCCATACAGCAGGGATCTCTACGTCGTGCACCAGCACGCCGCGCCCGATCCAATACTCCGCAAGCTCAGAATACAAATTGCCGTAAACATCGGCTGCATCCACGTCCCCTGTTTGGACGGCGTGCCCCGCTGCGGGGATCACACCCAATCTCCCGTGGGATATTCCCGCAACGAAGCCGACGAGACGGGATCCCTTCCATGCGCCGAACGCCTTGCCCTCCTTAAGCATCGGCTCAAGCAGCTCAAGACAGCGCAACGGGTTCTCGAACGACACTTCGGCCGGATGCCATGCGTTGCGAAATAGCTGTTGCCTGTCAGCCAGCAGCTGCGCCACCAACGCAGCTGCCTCCACCGGAAGCGCGCCTACAGTCAGGCCCGTCATGCTGCACCTCCCAATACTTTATCGGACAGTCTTTGTTTACCCTGAGGTTTTAAGCGGAATATTGCCCCGAATCGGGGTACAAAATGAGTGCTCTGCCCGCAGCATGATGATTCTCAATTGCAGGGCGCCCGATGAGCGCGAAGTCGTTTGAGTAACCGCACCGCATTCGGACCCGCCGCGCCGCGTGCCACTGTTTGCAGGAAGCTGCCGGTTCGGATCACTCCAGGCAGAAACCTGATCGCCTCCTTAACGAATTCCCATCCGTCTCCAGGGTTTCTTGCACTGAATGCGGCGGCGGCAAGAGTCAGCGCCCTATTGGCAAATGCCCTCTTAACTCTTCTTCTGGAGTCCCCAACATCGGGAATGCATTTGCCATAGTTCTCGAACAATATTTCGGCAGCATTGAAATGTTCACGGATAAAACCAATTGAATCGTGGGAAAAACCGAAGCAGCTCGATTCGCTTGTAGGATGCACCCGATATTTTACCAACTGAGAGCCGATGCAGGCCACGTGGTAAAACAGCATCATTCGCATGAGTATTTCGCTGTCGCCGCAATGAGGGAGTTGAACGTTATAATGTCCGACACGCTCGAAACAGGCCTTCCTGGCCAGAACAGATCCGATAAAGATACTGGATCCCCATGGCAGATAATCGAGATATTTCCCGAAAACAACTGAGCCTTCCTCAATATAATCCAACGTGGAATCTTTATGCCATATGTGATCGGCAACAGTTTTCCCTTCAGTATCGATGACCAGTATATCCGAATGCACGAACCCGACACCCGGATGCTCATCCAGCAGCCTGGCCTTGCGTTCGAGGTTTTCGGGAAGCATAACGTCGTCATGGGCGAATATGCAGACATATTGGCCGTCAGCCATTTCCAAACAACGGTTCACATTTCCTATGAGACCCAGGTTTTGGGAGTTGCACGTGTAGTGAATTCTTTTGTCATGGAATTTGCGCACAATATCGGCGGTATTGTCCGTGGAACAATTGTCTACAATGATGAGGCTGAAATCGGAATAGGTTTGATCTAGAATCGATTCTATTGCCTCGGCTATTTGGGCGCTTCCATTATATACGGGCATGAGGACGTTTACTTTAGGGGCAAACCGTTTCATCTGCCATTCCTTCCTCTCGTCTATCCAGCCTCGAAAAAACCAAATGAATATAGGCAGGTTTTGCCCGCGCCGCCGCCAATTCGGATCCCATTTTTTCAGCCGACCTCTTCATCCCGCAGTCTTAGCACTTTGGCCGGCGCGCCCACGGCGATCCCTCCATCGGGTATGCTATGCGTAACGATGCTTCCCGCTCCGATGACGGCGCCTTTTCCGATGCGAACCCCCGAAAGAACAATGACTCCGTATCCAAGCCATGCATCGTCTTCAATGCGAATATCTCCTTTTGTTGTCAAAGGCTGCCGGCAGATCAATTCTCCATGCTTCATCCCGTGATCATAGGGATAAAAGGCGCATCCTGCGGCAATCTGCACGTCGTTGCCGATTTCAATTGCGGCTTTAAAGCCCGCAATCTGGCAGCAGGGCTGGATGTGACTGTCGCGTCCGATTTTGACGCTCCCTCCCTGCCCCGTCTGAACATAGGTATCGCCATATAAATGAACCCGATCACCGAGCTCAACGGCTCCGCCGTCTCCATGGTTAAAGATGGTCACGCGATCCCCGATAAATACGTTCCTGCCGAGTATCAGTTCACTGTGATGGATCGCCGCAGACGGAGAAACGTACCCCTTCGGATTCATATAAGCAAGGGAACAACGGTCGCAATAAGGCGGGACAAACCACGTGGCCAGCCGGGTAGCCAGGCGGCCGGATAAGCCCAATCCTGCATATCGCATCCACCATCTGGCCCAATAGTCCTTCGCTCTGGAGCAAATCATAATTTTTCAGTCACTCGGCAGTTGGAGCATCGGCATGCGCCGGCTTTCATTTCAAGGGATCTGTCGATGAAAGACGAACACCACGAACCAGGTTATCCGGCGTCCCGATATCCAGATAAGGTAGCGCGGAAACATCCTCGGCTTCGACGCGCAGTCCGGCCTCGATCGCTTCGGCTATGACCTCGCCCATGGAAACCTCCGGCTTGTCTTCAGCGGCATCTTTATGGTCAGAGACATACCGGTGGAGAAATTCGGTAAAAATGGGAGTCCATACGGCAATACCCCAGGTCCGCCGGAGATTCCTGGTATTTGCAGTTTTGGCCATGAGACTTCGAACACTGCCTTCGGAATCCGAATCCACTATGTCTGATATTTCCGTCTGCCCGGAGGGAAAAAGCCCGAGTACCAAGTCGGAATTCCGGCGAGCCTGCCTCTCCAGCAAGACGGCGTATGCGTCATCTCCTTCAAACAGGATATCGGGGAAACCAAATGCAACGATGTCATTCTGAACAAAGCCGTAAGCTCGATCCAGCGTATACGGCACGCCGAAGGGAAGGTTCAAGATCAAATAAGCCAGGTCCATTGCCGCCATGCCGCCGTCACGCCAATAGGACGGAATGTCCCATTTCCCTTCCCGTAGTATGACATAAGCCTTTGAAACCCCGCTTTTTGCCATCCTTTCTAGGAGATAATGCATTGCCACTTTTGGCCGCACCTCATCCGAGCCCGGCATCGTCGTGAAACCGATCGGATACAGCTCTTTGCTGCAGGGGAGAGGGGCAATGCGACTTGCCCTGCCGCCTGCGGGAATCAGTCCTATTATGCTTCGGTTCAACCTTCCTGATCTCCGGTCTTTATGTGCGCATCTTCCCGCTGAAATTTACAATAGCCGGTTAACCTGCGGCTGCGACGCCTTTGTGCAATTTGCAATGATTCCCGGCTGCTTTCTGTTTTGGTGAAGGCCGAATTGCTTCCGGTTCATGCCAAACATATGTCAGGAAATCACGGGCGTGCTCCGCCAGCCTTCCACATCTCCCATGGCGCGTTGCCCTTGCCCCAAAGCTCCTCCAGGTAATTCTTCTCCTTCAGTGTATCCATACAGGACCAGAATCCTTTGTGCCTATAGCCCATCAATTGTGAATCGTGCGCCAATTGCTCCATTGGACCGCGTTCCCAGATGGTGTCATCCCCCCCGATGTAATCCAGAGCTCTGGTGTTTAGCACATAATATCCACCGCAGATCCACCCTTCGGTAAATTCGGGTTTCTCATAAAAATTGGTTACCTGGTCTCCATTAAGCGCGATTCGTCCAAAGCGTTCGGGTGTTCGAACGGTTGTGACCGTGGCGATCTTGCCGTGGGATTTGTGGAAGCTCAGCAAGGCCTGAATATCGATATCCGCGACACCGTCGCCGTAGGTGAAGAGGAAGGTCTCATCCTTTTCAAACCACTTCGCAAGGCGTTTGAGACGGCCGCCCGTCTGGGTATAAAGGCCCGTGTCCACCAGGTGAACCTGCCAGTCCGGTTGGTTGCCGTTGTGAATTACCGTTTTCCCCGTAGAAAGATCGATCGAAATATCGTTATTCAGGGCGTAGAAGTTCATGAAGTATTGCTTGATCGACTCTGCCTTGTATCCCAAGGCAATTACAAACTCCCTGATCCCATAGGTAGAATAAATTTTCATGATATGCCACAAAATGGGCCGTCCGCCGATTTCCACCATCGGCTTGGGCCTCAATGCAGTCTCCTCGGACAGGCGCGAGCCGAATCCTCCGGCAAGTATCACAGCTTTCATGTTGTATTTTCCTCGCATTAAAGGTTAGGCTAAAAAATCTTTACCTCCGGAATGGGCACGACGAACCGGCCGCCCCAATCACGTATATGCGACATCTGTTGCGTAATCTCCTGGCTCAGGTTCCAGGGCAGAATCAATAAATATGCCGGTTTGGTTTCTCGAATTCTGTCCGGGTGATAAATGGGGATATGCGTGCCGGGCAGAAAATGTCCCTGTTTGTGAGGGCTTCTGTCGACCGTATATTCAATCAAGTCGCCCCGAATGCCGCAGTAATTCAGGAGTGTATTTCCTTTGGCGGGCGCTCCGTAAGCCGCAACGGATTCATGATTCCGCCTTGCGGAGATCAGGAACTCCAACAGCTTGTATTTGGTTTCCTTGATTTTTTCGGAGAAGCTTGAATAGGTCTCCAATTTTTTATATCCGGCCGCGATCTCCCGATCCCGCAGTTCGTTCAATCTTTCTGTTACAGCTTTTGAATGGTCATCCTCGTGGCGGCCGAAGATCCTCAGAGAACCGCCGTGAGTGGGCAATTCCCCGACATCGAAGATAACCAGGCCGTGACTGGCAAAAACCTGTTCGACCGCGAGAAGCGAAAAATAGGAGAAATGTTCGTGGTAGATCGTGTCAAACTGGTTCTCAGCCACGAGCCGCATCAGGTGCGGGAACTCCATTGTGATAATTCCTCCCGGCTTCAGCACGATCTTGAGCCCCTCGACAAAATCATTAAGCCGCGGAACATGGGCAAGAACGTTGTTGCCGATCACCAGGTTTGCACCTTTCCCCTGCGCAGCAAGGTCCCGTGCCATGGCGGTCCCGAAGAATCCGACGATGGTCGGGATTCCTTTCTTCACGGCAACCTCAGCGATGTTGGCCGCCGGCTCGATGCCGAGCACAGGAATTTGATGCTCGAGGAAGAACTGCAACAGATACCCGTCATTGCTGGCGATTTCCATGACCCGGCTTTCCCGGCTCAACGCCATCCTTTCTATGATCATTCCGGTATAGGAACGGGCGTGGTCGACCCAGCTGTCCGAGAACGAAGAAAAGTAAGCATAATCGCTGAATATGTTCTCGGGCGCCTCAAACTCCTGCGCCTGAACCAGGAGGCATTTCTCGCACACAAATACGCGCAGCGGATAGAATGATTCCATTTCATTCACCCGGTCCGGCGCCAGATAGCTGTTGGCCAGAGGCGACATCCCAAGGTCTGCAAAAAGAGTCTTCAATTCACTCGAACAAAAGCGGCATTTCTGAGTAGTTATCATGTCGGTAATCAGCTCGCCCAATTTGTGGTATGAATAATTTGTATCACCTGCATATGTGTGTGGAATCCAGTACTTCCGGAGTACCCCGCACCTGTTCGCCGCGCCGGGGACCGCCCTGTCGGCACATTTGTTTTATTGTCTCAGAACAGTCTCCGAAACGGCGGAAGAGATAGTCACGTATGCCGCAAAGGATTGCCTTTCGATGGGGATCCCCACGTTTCGCGGATAGCGTCTTCCAGTAATCCTTAAGAAAATTCATCGGCGCTTTACCGGTTTGCCTTGGACGGGCTGGCAACAGGCATTGCAGCGCCAGACATGCAACACGGCCACAGAGCACAAACCGTTGCCCTGGCGGCAGGTATTTCTCTGCCCACAGCAGCTTGTTCCTCGTTAAAAAATACTGGAAAAGCGGAGAGCTCTCTCCTCCGAAAGCGGTCGATATCTTGTGATACACAATCGCATCCGGAACATAATAGGAAGGGAATCCTCTTTCCTTTGCACGATAGCACCAGTCTACCTCTTCGAAAGTCAGGAAGAACTTCTCGTCCATCATTCCGACGTCACGGACCAAGTCGGCGCTCACAAAAAGGGCGCAGCCGCAGGCATAATCGGTTTTCTGAAAAGCGCAATATTTTGTCCCTTCGTCAGTTTCTCCCTGACCGACATGGCTGAATCCGATGTTTTTCGAATCCCACTTCGCGCCGGCGTACCAGATTCTGGAGGGCTCGTAATAGGATAAAATTTTTGCACCGAAAACGCCGCCGGCTGGCGTACGTTCGGCCGCGTCTGCCAATTTCCGCAACACCTGCGGATCAACCACGGTGTCGTTATTTAATAGGAAAACGTACCGTGCTCTTGCAGCCACGGCATGGCGGATTCCCACATTGTTTGCGCCGGCAAAGCCGAGATTTCTGCCCGTTTCCAGAACAATGACTTCAGGGAATCTGCTCCGTATCGCGCCAACGGATCCGTCGCTCGATCCGTTATCCACCACGATGACATCGAAGTTTGAATAGCTAATTTTTAGTAAGGATTCCAAACACTCCAGAGTATCGTTTTTGCCGTTCCAATTGACGACGATTATGGATATCTTCCCTGTCGGTGAAGTCGAGTTCCCATCACTTCTATGGCTTCCGCTTTGAACCAGTTCCGGATTTGTCATATGCTCGGCCATAACGATAGCAATGTCCTGCTAATACAGCCCGTAAAAACCTTGCCTTTGTTGTCAGCGCGCTCCGGCGCATCAATTACGACCGGCCATACGCTATTGCATCCCTGAACAATGCCTCAAATGCGCCGGTGGCTGCATCGGGCGAATGATGTGCCAAAGCATATGCCCTGCCCTGTTCACCAAACAAGCTTCGCAGATCTGCATCATTTACAAGCTTAAGTATTGCTTCGGCCAGCGCCTGCGGGTCCTCGGGCGGAACACACAATCCGGAGTCGGATCGTGTCACCAGATTCCAGGTGTCGGTATCCGGGTCGACGCTTGCGATTACAGGCCGTCCGCTGGCGAGAATGGAATAGGTTTTTGAGGGGAGAGAGTCTTTCCCAAATCCCTTTTGCAGCGTAACCAGAGACACGTCTGCGGAAGCCAGAATATCGGGCAGGCGATTTCTGGGCTGATAGGGCAAAAAGAGAACATTATCCAATCCGAATTCATTTGCGCGATTCTGAGCGCTCTGTTTGCCGCCTCCCTCTCCAACGAAGACAAACCGGATATTGCTTTCACCCTTTAAAAGCCTCGCAGCGTCGATTATCGAAGCCAGGCCGTGCGTGGGTCCAAGATTTCCTGCATACAGGACCACGAATTGGCCATCAATTTTCTGCTCCACCGAAAACGAGTTCCTTTTGGGAAGCGGATGAATTAGGTCGGTATCCACCCAATCGTAGATAAGCCGCAATCTGCAATCGGGGATACCAAAACCTTTCATGGCAGATGCGAATGATTCCGAAAGAATGCGCACCATTCGGGCGCTTTTAAGAAAGGATTCCTCCAGCCACCTCACAGTTTTAATCACCGCCGAGTTACGGAACACACCCAGTTTGATCCCGACGTCAGGGTAGACGTCGTGAATCGAGTAAATTGCCGGCTTTCGACGCAACAAGACCAGGTAAGCATAAGGCAGCCAACAGGCCATGGCCGGCGTCACCACAAAAACAATTTCCGGATTGAGCCGCAGCGTGCAAATAGTCGCACCCAACTGATAGATGATGTACTGCAGGAATCGCAACATCATATTCTTGCGATCCAGAGATGGAAGACCGATGCGGTATACATCCACCCTATTCTCCCGCGTATGTTTCAGTACATTCCGCCGGTATGACGGCAAAACCCTGCCTGTCGGGTAATGAGGAACCGCCGCCACCACGGTTACATTGTGCCCGCGCTGGGCCAACCGCTCAGAAAGCATGGTAAAAAGCGCCGCCGAGGGTCCCCCGTCGGGGTAATAATGCATCGTCAGAAAGAGAACCCGCATGTGACCCTAGCGCACAAAGTGCAGTTTCTTTGAATCCGACATCATCTGTTTCTCGATCCAGGAATATGTGGCCGTCAGACCGTCTTTTAAAGGTATGCCGGGTTCCCAATTCAGGTAACTCAATATTTTGGTGTTGTCGCTGTTTCGGCCGTTGACTCCCAGCGGCGCATTCAGAATATGTTTCTTTTTCACCGGATACCCCGCGATTTGTTGCACGATATCCACCAATTGGTTGATCGTGACAAGTTCGGTGCTGCCCAGATTGATGGGTTCCAGGATATCGCTGTTCATGATCATCTGAATGCCCTTAAGGCAATCATCTATGAACATGAAACTGCGCGTCCGGGTCCCATCCCCCCAAACCTCGATCTCGTGACTTGTATCGATCCGTGCCTGGATGATCTTGCGGCAGATCGCCGCGGGCGCTTTCTCGCGCCCTCCGTCGTAGGTTCCAAAGGGACCATAGACGTTGTGGAAGCGGGCCACCCTCGTTTCCAGACCGAAGTCTTCACGGAAATGACGGCACATGCGTTCGCTAAAGAGCTTTTCCCAGCCATAGCCGTCTTCCGGCATCGCCGGATAGGCATCTTCTTCCTTGAGAGGAATCACGTCCGGCGATTTCTGCTTCTCCGCATTATAGACGCACGCCGATGAAGCATAGAAATAGCGTTGAATACCTTGATCGCGCGCTGCCATCAAAAGGTGGGTATTGATCAATACACTCAGCATGCAAAGGGCTTTGTTGTTTTCTATGAATCCCATTCCTCCCATGTCAGCGGCAAAATTAAAAATATAGTCGGCGCCCTGTGCCGCGATATAGCAGTTCTCCTTCTTCCGCAAATCCAGACACAAATTGTCCACATTTTGAAATCGCTGGAACCATTCGGTTTGCGGTTTGATATCAACACAACGCAGGTTGGTAAAGCCCTTGCGAAGCAATTCGCCGACAAGGTGCCCGCCGATGAAACCGCCGCCACCACAGATTACGACTTTATCGGTCTTATCCATATTCCCCTCATTTCTCCCATCAGCCGCGATCACATATTCAGATCAACAAACACTCCATAGATCCTCAATCGGACCAGGCTTCCTTTGAAGATCCATAGCCCCAAACTCGTATTGCACCGACATGCGGTTAGCCGGATCTGCCGTCAAACATCCAGAAGGCAAGCATAGCCTGAGATCTGCCCGCGAACTCATTTCTTTGATTCGGCAGAAAACATCCAAGACATTAATTCATTCAATGGATTTAGCCAAAAGCTTCCGACAAGGATTATGGGATCATTGGCCCAGCCGATGATTCGCCGGAAATGCGGCGACCGTAATGCCCGCAGCCTCTCTTATCCGGTTTTGTATCAGGCGCACGACATTGCTCCGATCATAGTGCTCTTCAGCTGCCGTTCTTCCGGCGCTGCCCAGTTGATGGCAGAGATCCGGATCATCGAGGAGACGGACGCACGCGGCGGCGAACGCATCCGGCGCATTGCGGATCAGCAGTTCATGGCCATCTCGCATCTCAAGCCCCTCTGCACCGACAGACGTGGCGACAATGGGCTTTCCATAAGCCGCGGCTTCGATAATTTTGATTCTCGTTCCGGATCCCGCAAGGATCGGAACAGCAACAATCCTGGAACGTCGATACAGGGCCTCCAGATCATCAACAAAGCCCGTCAGCTCTATTCCATAATCGACTTCATGGGTATAACCAATCCTGTCTGAGCAATCTCCTGCTATAATGAGCCTTGCCTTCGGAGAAGCCTTACGGATACGAGGCCAAATCGTTTTGATAAGAAATCTCGCCGCCTGCAGGTTGGGCTCATACCCGAAATTACCCAGGAAGAGGACGGTTGATTCCTCAGGCGCCGGCTGAGCCCTGGGGATCGAAATCGCGTTTGGAACAACGGAAATTCTGGGCAGGCGCCACCTTTCCGAAAGGTAGCGACGGTCGGAGGGAGAGCATACAAAAGTCTCGCGCGCGCGACGTATCGCCCGGCGTTCTCCGAAAACCAAAGCCGGGACATACAGATAAGACAACATCTTATCCCGCGGATTTGCAGACTGGCGAGCGACCCTAATCTGGGCGACGTGTTCAACGTCGTCCAGATCGAAAAGTATCCTGGGAAGCGTCCCGCCCATCAGCAGCAGGGGGCACATAGCGGCGAGCCGATGTGCAAAAATCATGTCCGGCTGCGACTGCAACGCGGTATCCAGAGCTTTCAACTGGCTTCGGCCGCTCCCAAATCTGTAAACGCCCTGCTTAAAAAAGTTAAAAATTCCGGATCCATATCGGGCCCACTTAGACGCCTCATCTCCAAGCTCTTCCCTTCGGCACAAAAAGAGCTGAAGATCGACTCCCCAGCGATTCGAAAGACTTTCCCGGTAATTGGCAACACTTAACGGGGATACATCAATATCCGGCGGCACATAGTAGAGCAGTGAAAGCTGGGCAACCTCTCTGATTGCATCAACAAACATCTCCGCCCGTCTGAACACCCCGTGGATACAACGTTGAGGATCACCGGGAAAAGCAGTCGAAATGAACAGCACTCGCATAAATATACTGCCGGTTCACTCGTCCATCACAGTGATTGAATAACTTTGGCGGGATTCCCCGCCGCGATAACACCGGGCGGGATGGATTTGGTTACGACGCTGGCAGCGCCGATCACGCTGCCGCAACCGATCGTCACACCCTTGAGAATGATGCAGTTCATGCCGATGAAGACATCGCTCTCAATACGAACGGGTGCAGTATTGCCTTCGTTAGGCGTTAGCTGCCTTTGGCTCATACTTGCAGGGTGAAAGTCCGTATCCGCTATCACCGAGTTGGCGCCCACCACCACCCGGTCTCCGATCCAGATCGACTCGGCGGCCACCAGCGATCCGCCTGTCATATGGAAGTGATCTCCCACCTTCAGGCTGGCGCCTGCCTGCCATGTACACAGAACTACCGGATGGTTCGGGCTGATCGGGTTGGATCGCGGGGAAGAGCGAAGGTTCAAGCATTTGCCAAAGCTCATATTGCTGAGGCGGTGCTTTTGAAGGATCGGGAATCCATAAAACTGCCACCCCGCTTGCCAGGGTATTCCGGCAACAAGAAACCGCAGCCTGACCATGGGCAAACACAGGCACGCTTTAAGCCCCGAGCCGATCTTCCAGGGAGTATTCACTGCTTCCCTGATTGCCCTAAAACCGTTCATCCTATTTCCTCTGCAACAGCCTCATAAAATTCGGCTAATCTTGCTGCTTTTTTGCTTATGTCCAATTCTTCTTTTATTTTTTTTGCTCCGCTTTTCCCCATCTGGTCGCGCAATACAGGATCCAGTATTAACTTTCGAATGGATTTAGCCAATTCCACAACATTCATTGGTGGAATTAAGAAACCAGTTCGGCCATCGACGATAAGGTCGGGGATCCCTCCAACTGTTGTGCCGACAACGGGCAATCCAGATGCCATTGCCTCCATTACAGCCAGGGGCATCCCTTCGTGATGCGAGGGGTAGACAAAGACATCACAGCTTTGCATTAACGCGTTTTTTTCACTTCCATATACTGCGGGCAGTACTTTTATCTTTTCAGATAACGAATTGTGCTTTATATAGAATGAAACCTCTTCTTTTTCATTGCCCGAAAGCACATCGCCTACCAATAATAGCTCATACGGCGGGAGAGCCTGTTTCGCCAGCAACTGAATGGCTTCGATGAGGTCGAAAGATCCCTTTGCCTTTCCAATATGCCCCAGGTACAGAATTTTCACTCTGCCACCATGATCAGGTTTGACTATTGCAGGATATTCCCTGGAATCAATTGCATTGGGAATATATCTCATTTTTAATGTCGGGATAATATCCCCTAATATTAGCCATTCTTTGGATATCGCGGACACCCCATCAATCCGTCGCAGGATAAATGCAGATATTCTTCCGTTGAATCGGCCGGAAGATAGATTGATTCTTTTTATACTGCAGTGAAAAGTCAGAATAACCTTTGACTTGCGATAATGAGCATATAGGGCCATTGCTCCATGTTTTAGGAATGAAACTCCGTATGTCGTGCCCAAATCCACGACATCCGGATGAAAGCGCTCAAAAACACAAACAAAACGCCAAATATTATATAGAGCATTAAAAACGTTTTTTATTCCCCATTTACCCCTAGCTACAAAATTAAGATTTCCCCAGGAAGTTTCCACGAACCGCAAATCAACGGCCTTGCTGAGATCGGACTTGAGCAGGAGTTCATTCTGAATAGGGATGCCTCCGCCCTTTGATCCAAGATGTGACCCGATTAGAATTTTCAACGGGAAACCCATTTTGCGAAAATTTCCCAGGCTTTTCAGCGATAAATTTCTCAAGGAATTATGTTTTTAGCGCATAAGACTGAGCGTCACACTATTTCTCAATCTAAACTCCGGTAATGAACGGGTTTTTGATCAAAGGAAAATCCGGAATGCAGATCCGAACGCGTTCTCAGCGTGTTGATTGTTTCAACAAGGAAACTTCTGATGATGAACTTGCCATAATTGAAGGCGTGCCAGAAATCTGCGGTACCCACGATATCGAATCCATGGTGCGTCAAGCACTGCCACCGCGTATTGTCGCAGATTCTTTATTGAGGACTGTACCAGCTGCAGCTATTGACTCTATCCATGCACATTCAGACGGATCCGGTAGCATGACAATATGCAAGAACCAGATAAGACTCCGATCTCCTGTGCTTTCAGCTCATTACAGTGACCCATAAGACGCTATTACTGCGCTGTTTCTACTACTCGAAGCCCAATTGGAGCGTCAAACACATTTCCATATGATCCATATTCATATGCGCCTATATCGGGAGCAGCGCCAGAGAAAAGGTAATTGACGCCTTCTCCTTTCACCCAGCCAATTGATGGGAAGAAGCTAATAGTGTTTGTTTCGTAATCGACCTTGGTAATCGTCACAACGTCAGAACCTATCATGATCTGATCGCCGGCTTTATCGGAAATACCGAAGCCATCGGAAAAATAGGATGCGTCCGCTACAACAATAGATGTGCCGGTGCCGCTATTGCTGGATACAGTTGTAAGATTTCCGCCTGCGTCAATAGCAGGAGAAGCAGATTGGAGTTTGAAATTGGTCGGATTATCAACAAACAGCGGATCAGCGCTAAGTCCGTGGGTTTCCTGACCGCTTCCCGTTTGATATGCAGAAAAGTTTAGATAATACTTTCCACCGAAATAATAGATCCCGGTGGAAGGATAGTAGACATTATAGTCGAGCATTGGATTTGGCAAAGCTGCTCTATCGTGCAACAGATGATAGGTACCCCTGCTAAAAGATATATTATTGCGGAAAGTTACAGCATCCGATCCATAAATCGGGCGCATGGTCCCGCTGCCCGATGATGAGGCATGAAACACATTGTGAATTACTCTTATAGATTTTAGCTTTCCCGTGTTTCCGCTTCCGAATGCCATATATCCATTATTATAACTTCTGTTTCGCCGGACGATCACGTTGCCGGTAGTAAAGTCGGCGCTCTCGGTGCTTACCACAATCCCGTAATCGCGGTTGTCGTGAACCGAATTATTTTCAATCACCACATACTGGGCTCCATCGATATAGATAGAAGCGCAAATTAAAGACCTCTGCTGCTGGCCGTGAGACACCCTGTTTCCAGCGATATACACATAGCGGGGCCACGGCGTCGAGGTTATCGGCTCAGTGTTAGGCAAATAGGATTCAGCCCCGGCTTGCGTTTTGCCAATCAGGTCAATCCCGATGTGGCTATAGTAATCCAGTGTATTATTTGTGATCGTTACCCTATCCACATCCCAGGCAACTGTTAGCGCCTCGTTAAATACCTCCGGAGTACCTGTCACCACATGGTGAATATAATTGCCACTAATAGTAATATCTATGGCCTCCCTTACATTGGGCCACTCCAAACTCGTGACAAGGATAGCGTGTCCGTATGGTGCTTTGGTACCTATCTGGTTATGAAGCTCGTTATTTAGAATTTGGATATGATGCACCGCTCCATAAAAAGCAATACCTGCACCATCGTAGTTAGCTATCTCCATTCCTTGAATTTTTATGTATGAGACATTGGTGCCGCTAAGCATCCCCCATTGAGCGTAGGCCAATCCTGATCCTGATATAATGGGCTTTTCCCCTGTGTATGCTTGAAGCGTTATGTATCCGCCGATTGCGCTGCCGGAGCGGGTGAAGCTGTTCCTCTCCTTGTATGTACCAGCTCGCACATTTATAGTGTCGCCAGGGGAAATAGCACCTGCCAAAGCCCCTGCTATCGTTTTGTACGCGTTTCCATCAGCGCCGGAACAATTACGCAATGCAATTGAATAATTTCCTGTGCAGTTGGACGAAAGGTTGCCGTCCACATAGTACGTAGCCCCGAAAGCCGCAGCATTTAGTAGAATAAGTGCCATCAATGAGAAAAGCAGCCTTTTCATTTCCCTGCTCCCGTTAGTAAAAGCGACCTTGAATCGGGTAGAAAAACAAATCGACCCAAAGAATAGGTCCTCTGTCGTCGCCAAGAAAAGCACCGCACCCCAAAGCAATTCTAACCAAACGCATCGGCCTCCGCAGTGGTCTTCATCACAATTATTGTCTTAGTCTTTGTCATTGCATCCAAAACGGTTACGCTCACAATCCGGAGTCTGGCTCATCTTCTCTTTATACACCTATGGCACAAAGCTTACCAGATTGGGCTCAGATTTGGGCAAAATCCAAACTTGGCGAGGTGCTCGATATAGCATGCTTCCGACTGAAGCATTCATTCTTGTAGTAATTCTGTCATCCTGAGATTGCAGGATATTGAATCTGGTCTCTATCTACAAGGTTCACATGCTGATAGCACACCAGTCAGTTGATTCAGCGCAGCAATCGCGTAGGTTTTCTGCGAGGGGCCGAGATTTGTTTAATGATTACTTGGCTTTCGGCGCATATTGCATTATCTGATGCATTTCTTCTTTGCCTAATCGTTTTTCGGCCGGATAAAGAGCTTTTTCATGGCGAAACAGCGTCTCCGGATCTTTGAAACGCGTTGAAATGACCTTGGCTGGGGAACCAGCAACCACCGAATATGGCGGGACATCCTTGTTTACAACAGCGCCCGCCGCGATGATTGAACCTCTCCCGACGCGCACTCCTTTCAAGATAATAGCCCCCGTACCAACCCACACATCATCCGAGAAAACAACATCCTGGTCATCATCGGGCATTTTCTCCTTGACGTCATACATAAATCGACCCATTTCCGAGGTATTGTGGTTCCCGCCGACCACAGTGACGTTTGGACCAAACATCACTTTGTTGCCGATTACAATCTTACTTTCCGAGGCCAGCAGGATTGAACCCGAGCCAATCGAAACATCGTCGCCCGTCTCAATATTGCCATAGCTAAAAATATCGTCAGGATCGAAAATGAAATTCCTTCCGTGCCGGCGGAAGGCTGGTAGAATAAGCAACATTTTGAAACGTCGCAAAATCCGCCGAGACAGGATAATCAACTCAGCGACAAATTTGAGAATCAGCTCAACAATGACCATGATGAAATGAATTGCCTTTTATCGTTATCTATTACCTGAGATTCGACGATCGATCTCCCAATTTCAGGATATTTTCTCTGCCTTCAGAATATCATGGTAATAATCCAAAGTCCTTTCAGCTATGATATCCGCTTTAAATCGGCGCCGGGCTTCCTTTTTACTTTCATCGCTCAGCGTTTTGGCGAAGTATTCCTCCTTTAATATTTTATCAATAGCCTCGCTTATAGTGTCCCCATCGTAGGGATCAATCAAGATACCCGTTTGATTATCTTTAATCATATACGGCAAACCACATACTCGTGACCCTATAACAGGCACTCCGACTGCCATGGCCTCCTCAATAGCCAAAGGCGCAGTTTCCTGAAATGAGGGCATCATCAAACAAATTGCTTTAGCTAATTCATCCTGAACATTTCTAACACCGAGGTTTCCAAGAAAATGAACTCTTTTTTCAAGTCCATGTTCGACAATATATTTTTTGCACTTGTCTAAATAGCCTTTTTCGGCACTGCCGGCGAACCGCAATTGAGCGTATGGATAAGCCTTGGCTATTTTCGCAAATGAGCTGAGCAAACCCAAAGTGTTTTTTCTTGGTATGATCATACCACAGGACAAGATTCGTCCATTTTGAGGTTGCCAAATGACATCGAAATAACTATTTGCAACAGGATTCTCTAAAAAGACAATTTTGGCCTTGCCAATTCCTTCACCTATGGCTTCTGTCACATATGGACTGATTGAGATTATATTTTTAGCTCTCTTCCTGCCTCTGTTTTCGGTTATTTTTCTCAGAAAATATCGGAGCCAACGCGTTAATCCTTGCTCGTCCCATAATGCATCTCTCTCCGCTATGCCGTGGATAGTAAGCACATTAGGATATTTGCATTTACCCGCCAAATAGCCGAAACCCTGATAGTGCACGATGTCGGGACTTAACCTGGTTAGCAGTTGATTGAGCTTCCTGTGACCCAAAGACGCATAATAGAGCGCCCCAGGCAACAATGTACTGATTTTGTTTTCGCCGAGCCGATACACCTTGAATCCCGACCATTGTTCGCATTGTAAATCTCTTGCTTGGGCCGTCGGGACAACAACCGTTAAGGTTATATTGCCATTTTTTGTAAGCTCATCGCACAGATTTTTTGCTACGCCTGCCACTCCGCCAACAATATTGTCCGCGTCTTTTGGAAAGGGCGTTACCATTGCCACACGAATAGAGCTCATAGCATTCCTTAAGGGCCTCATTACCCGCATTCCTTGTTGTCTGGCCGCGATAATCGTTTGTCGGCCATCCGAAACACAGGGAAAGCACGGACCTGAAATCGGAACAATAGCAGCATTCCAGGAACCAGAGCCTCTGCAAAAACCAGGATTAATAAGTCAACAATTGTTAGGATTTAGCGAGCATAGCCTTTGTCTAAACACCAAATCTTGCCGCCAAACAATAGCCTGAGATTTCGATCCCAAAGCATTTTTGTCGGATCACTTATGTCCAGAAGCGAATTCAGCTTTTGTCCAATCATGTGAGGAAAATGTATATTGCGTCATGCGGCGCTTCGAATGCTGAATAAAATCCTCGTTCCTTTTGAAACCCAAACTCAGATAGAAACTGTTTACCGCTGAGTTGTTTTCCGCGTCTGTCGTCAGCAACACCCGCGCGGCCTTGCGTGAAAAAGCCTCTTCGCAAAAGGCCCGAACCAGTCGCCGCCCGATGCCGTTTCCCGCTGCTCCCGGCATCACCCCGATGGAGGCCAGCTCCGCCGCTTCACTATCGTCGTGTCTCGAACTTCTCGCGCTTGCAAGCCTTGATGTGGCAAAAACCCGGACAAGGAGTCCGGGAGAAGAAAACATGCGAAGCGCAACGGCCAATGCCAACCTCAGGCGCCGGGATCGCAGACTTCGGTAGAATCCCGCCGGATCCACGAATCCTGCCACAAAACCCACAATCCGCCGTTCCCGTAAAGCCACATAGAAAACAGAACCACAATAATTCAACACGGCAACATAATATTTATGGAGAAATCCTGGCCCAAGCCGCGTCATAAAAAATCCGGCGAAAGCTTCTTCGTGAACCAGCACCACTTCTCGTATGTCGGCTGCGGCAGCCTTTCGGATGAACACCACTCCCTGCCCGGACAAAGCAGAATCGTTTCTAAAAGCAGCTATTTCGCTTTTTTCTTCGGCCGCCATGATTACTTAAGCCACCCGTTATATTCGCGCGGCATAATACCCACAATCGCCATGTTATTCCGTCAGGCGTCTCATTATTAGGATGCTCAAAATGATCGGCCCAGTCTTGCGTCTGGACGAAAACTTAGTCTCGTTTCAGTGAACTGCCTTACACGAGGCGTGCTGGATCCGGAAGACATTGGCAAAATGCCGGCGCGCCAAATCCAAAGGTCC
>JAEAME010000984.1_pt1 | contig 23070 bp, 15 predicted proteins | sample 8958731 | NCBI WGS metagenome assembly JAEAME01 (sample SAMN16933194, study PRJNA681113) | bioreactor sludge metagenome | isolation source: anerobic bioreactor sludge (Control) | place: India:Bengaluru | collected 2018-10-24 | reverse complement strand
GCCTTTGCCGGTGGCGGCTCAAGAATTAATTCACTTTCCTCAAATCGAAAAAGATCGTCCAATTTCTTGTCATATAATTGGTGTTCGGCTGATGTTGATAGCTTTGTTTCAGTGGCAGAGGTCTCAGAAACAAATTTATCTTCCACATGACGAAAGGAATCTTCGTTGATCAGTTCCTCCGAACTATGGGGAGATGCAACTGTCGCTGCTGAAAGCGTTGTATCCGAAAATGAAGGTTCAGGAATTAATTCGCCATCTTCATAACGATAGGTTTCCTCAGCAATTGGTTCATCAGATCGATGGGTGTAACCTGCCGGAATTTCTGTTGACTTTGCTTTTGTATCCGCTGAGGTAGAACGAAATTTCATTTCTTCAAATAAGCTGGTATCCTCCAACATAACTTCCTCGGACTGATCAATGAATGCGATGGGGCCTGTAATTGGTTCTGTCTCCGAGGATAAAAAAGGAATATTCCGAAATGGCTGATCTTTAAAGGAGTTGATTTTTTCGCTTTGACTTGCTTCAGAAGGATTTGGGAATTGGTTGGGACTTAAAACCGGCTCTAACTTTTTTGGTAACGGCCGATAGCGTATAGTGACATCTTCAAATAAATTTACTACTTCAGTTCCATCCGCATCAACTTTTGATTTAGATTGTTGAGAATCGGCAGGTAGTTTAGTTTTCATTTTTTGGGAACGATAACGAGCCATGTCTTTTTTAGCAACGCCATACATAAAATTCATATTGCTAAATTTAAAACGATGGATCAAATTAGCTAAAATATCTTTAATACCAAACATGACAACAAATATTGCAGTCATCACTAGCAGAGATCCAACCAATTCGGACATAACTCTACTCTCCCATTAATCAAAAACTCATATTGATAAAAAAGTCATTCTCAAATTTCATCAAATAACCTATCAATCGATGCCATCACTTTCTGTTGCGTTGTGGAAGCGACTTCTAAATGGCGCCATTTTCCTCAAACTAAATGAGCTGCTCATCTCCCAGCATATTCAATATCTAATTTTTCGGTGATCAATCTGAAATATATTACGGCAATTCAGCACCGTGCCAGCGACACCTGGCTTCCCGTTCCATCTTTATTCATTATCGCAACAAAATAAACCTTTTAATTTTCGCTGTGAACCCTTGCTTCAAGTCTGGTCAACGTTTTTCAAAAATTAAGAGCAAATTTAAATCCAAATCGTCAAGAATCGATTGGCTATTTCAACCAGAATATTCAAATTTTTCAGAATAAGAAAAATTGCTATGATTCCTTAATTTGAAAAGCATGATGAATAAGCTAACTAAAATTATTAATTCAAAAAAATTATTTAGTAAAATTTAGCTCACTTTATCACTTGAATTACTTTAAACTATCTAATCAATCGCTTTTCTGATCGCTCGAATGTGCGCCGGCGTTGTGCCACAACAGCCACCAATAATATTTGCCCCAGCTTTAATTAGTTCAGGAACAAGAGCAGCCATTTGATCGGGCGTATCAGGAAAAATATCCACGCCATTCACATTCTTCGGCAAGCCAGCATTGGCATGAACGAGTATCGGCTTATCAGGTTCAACTTCCCGCATTTGTCTGATAATATCGATCATGCGCTCAAAACCGTTGCCGCAATTCGTGCCGATGATATGCGCGCCAGCTTCGATGACGGCTGGGACAACATCTTTCGGCAGAGCGCCCATCATGGTTCTATACTCGCCCTTTACGGTTCGCTCAAAGGTAAATGTACAAATCACTTCGCAATTGGTATTTTCACGCGCTGCACGAATAGCCTGTGACGCTTCATCAAGCGCCAGCATGGTTTCGATGCAGATTGCATCGGCGCCGCCTCTGGCAAGTGCCATCGCCTGTTCTTTGAAAGCATCATAAATCTCATTCTCAGTCACATCACCAAGCAACAGCATTTTTCCGGTGGGCCCCATTGAAGCGATTACCCACTTATCCTCACCAGCCGCCTGACGAGAAATACGTGCTGCCGCTTCATTCAATTCTGCCGCTCGATCCGCCAGTCCATAATGGTCCAGCTTAAATCTTGAGCCGCCGAAGCTATTCGTTTTAATCATATCAGCACCCGCATCGATATAACTTCTGGCAATATCCAATACATCATCGGGATGCTCCACGCACCATCGCTCTGGACAATCTCCGGGCTTCAATCTCTTCTTGTACAGCAACGTCCCCCAGGCGCCATCGGAAACCAATATTTTTCCGCTATTGACCGAATCCACAATTAAACCTGCACTCATGTTTTTCCTCCCTGATTTTTATCCTGCTCTAAAAACCACGAATAGCACGAGCTCGCTAACTGGTAAATTCGTGGTTTGATTTTTTTGAATGAACACAAAAATAAAACTGCCCTCAGTGCTTCTCAGGCTTCCTGTTTTTCCTTGTTTCAATTCATGTCAAAAAAAGAAACTGAGATTTTCTGACTGGCTGACATCTTAAATGATTATTAAATTATATACCTTACATACCTCCCAAATGCGAACGAAACATGGGACAAACATTAAAAAAATTGATTATTACTTTGTTCAAATTTGGTTTCTGGAGGTAGCATACTTCGCTAAATTATTCCCTGATTTACTGGTTTTGAACGTACCTGATTGTCTGCTCAAAAATCTGAAAGGGCGCTGTGAGAATTTTGTAACCAAATATACACTTCTAAGTTTTAAATATCAAGCAAAAAATTGATAAAGATATGTGAGTTTGCTTAAAACATTTTTTAAATTGCTTTTAGGAACTATTCACTCTTCCCCAGTCCGAGATTAAGTCATAAAAAGTGTGTAATCGTCAGACAAAAAATTATTTGCATTTAAAGTTAGCATGGATTATATTAAGTTTTGGCTAATCTGATAGTTTTAATTTCATTTGCTCAAGGAATGAAAATGTTTAAAATGACATGCTTCTTGTTACTGATTTTGACGGTCAAGGCAAACGCTCAGAATGTTACTTTGCCTTTTTCTTTTAAAACAAACGAACGTACTGAGAATCTTCCTACTTATATTTCGCCGCCTCAATCTAACCTGTACAACGCCAATCCCAATCTCAAAGTTGGCTGGGGCATTGATTCTCCCATTAGCCATGTCATCATGGATGGCGAAGTATGGGTTATTTTCAATAGCGGCAATCAGTATGGAACGCAGGTGAAGGTTGCTCGATTTAAAGGCACTGATTTTGAACATACCGTCCGACAGGAAGATGGAATCATTGAAGTCGGAAAAGGCGTTTCCACACACTTTTGCGGAGGCATGTGGTACGACAAAAGCACAAGAAAATTATATGCTCCCATCCATTGCGAATATAAAAATAATATCAGTCCGCCAGCCGGTTGGAGCAGAAAAAAAACAAGATTGGCTACCAGCACCAATAAGGGATTGACATGGCGCATGGAAGGAGATATTTTAACGGACTGCATGCCCAATGATGAAGATTGGCTCCGGTTTTCTGGCTCTTATTTTGAAGCCGGCCCGGGTGATTTTGATTTTTATGTCGATTCAATGGGAGGATATTTTTATATTTTTTCCTGCAATGCCTATGCTCCCAAAAACGGCAAAATGAATAATTTTCTCTGGTTCAACGAGGCGGCGCGCTGCAAAATCCAGGATAAAATGGAGCCCGGCAAATGGTTCAAGTTCTGCAACGGTGCATGGAACGAGCCGGGCTTGGGCGGCAAATCATCGAAACTATCTATTGACAATTATGGCATTTATGGTCGGGTGATTTATAGTACCTTTCTTAAAAAATATTTGCGCATTGGACCAAGTCTGGGATTTGCTGACAGTCGCTTTACTGACACCGGGTTTACCGATGGTTCAATTTACATTTCAGTATGCGACGATCTCACCAAACAGGAATGGTCGCCCAAAGCCAAATTAATCGACAAATCGGATAACAAAAAATTAGGAATAACACTCACAGACGGCAACTCCCGAAATCCCTTTATTTGCGATGCCAATCTGCGCATCTACAATTACTGGCTTTATGACATTCCCTCATGCGCAATAGACGTCACCTTTGCAGCAGGCACGACGCCAATAGCGAACGTGCCTGGTTATGGCTCTTATGCTTATGAACCGCTTCTGGAATCTGGCGATCCGATTGTAAGCCGCCAGACCAAAATTGTTGGCAGCTCCAGTCCTGAGATTTCCTATTATGGAAGCGCCTGGAGCGCCGAGAGCTATAATAAATCTTATCAAAGGCAAATTAAAAAATGCAACGTTCCCGGCAGCAGCTTACAATTTTCCTGGAAAGGTGACGCTATATATTGGCGGGCTATCGCAGATTGCGATGGCGGCAAAGCAGACGTTTATATTGATGATATTTTTCAAGAGACTGTCGATTGTTATTATGAAGAACCGCTACCTTTTCAATTTGCCTTTATCAAGAGCGGATTGGGGCATACGAGACACTCGATTAGAATCGTAATAAAGCCGGATAAGAATCCTCTATCAAGCGGAACAGTTATTCGCCACATGGCTTTTGAATACACTGCTGAAAGTTACAAAGCATCAGCCGGTTTTAGCAGCATCATGGGAAAAAATTACTGGTACTATAGAAAAAGAGATGGAGCAGGCTATAGCAATCTGGAATTCCTCTATGCCATAAAAATCGAAGAAACCAACCAAAGCGGTAAAGAAAAATTTCATTATCCCAACAATTGGGGTAACAATGAAACCTGCATAGTAGGTAACAATTACCAAATCCCGGGGAATTCGGATGCGGTCCGAACCTGGCTAGCGCCTCATGTTGGCAGAATTCGCATTGAAGGCACTCTTGAAATCGAAAAGGATAGCAGCGCGGTAGCCATGGCAATAATTATTAAAAATAAGAAATTTGCCTGGCAAGCACAGATGGTGAAATTTGCTACTCCACCGGTTTCGCACGACTTCATCTTAAAGGTAAAAAAAGGTGATGCTGTGAATTTTGTTGTAAAAAAGATTAAATGGAGAGACGAAGAAAAGGTGATTTGGGATCCCACGATTACTTTCATAGATTGATGAAAACAATTATGTGGGATTAGTCATGCGATTCAAACCTCAGCGAAGCACGTAGCGATTTCTTTAGCTCTTCAGAATAAAAAAGAAACCAGGCTCTTAGCGACACCTGGTTTCTTTTGTTTTGTTACGTGAATGATAGTCCAGGGAGGAGGACGGCCCTGGCTGCACGTTGCTACATGATAAGTATCATCTTTCTGGTAGCACTAAATTTTTCGCTTTCAATTTGGTAAAAATAAACTCCACTGGATACCTTGTTGCCAACTTCATCAGTACCATTCCAATTCACCCTATATCGCCCGGCTGACTTATTTTCATCTAATAGTGTTCTGACCTTTTGTCCCAGTCGATTGAAGATCAAGATTCGTATCTGACTCGGCTCAGGGACATCAAAACTGATTGTTGTCTCAGGATTAAATGGATTCGGGAAATTAGGATGCAAAGCGAACTTCGTCGGCAAAGATTCATCTTCAGTCTGAACATCGGTTTCTGTAGAGACAGTAAAAGTGGTAATCGAATTCCCGGTTGAGCCATAGGGATCTTTGGCATAAAAAATGATCGTCTCATTGCCCAACCATTCGCTATTGGGAACATTTATCGTTACTATTCGATTGACGATTTGAACCTGCAAGTCAATCGCGCCAAACACCGACCATTCGATTTCACTATCATCATTATCAATATCAAAAACATAGTCATCCAATTTGATCGCTTGAAAAACATTGCCTGGCAAAATCCGCTGCTCTGGAATATGAGTAACCATTGGCGGATCGTTTAAAGCGATTACCGTATAAGTCGTTTTAGTGCTATCTTTTAAACCTTCAGGATCGGTGACTTTCAAGGTAAGTACTTCGCTACCAGCCCACTCCGAATCCGGAACTGCAATTTGAAGGATATGATTGGTGATGGAAACCAGCAAAGCTTTATTTCCTGAAAAACTCCAGCTTAATTCGCCATCAGCATTATCAGGATCATTCACGTAATTATCCAGATTGACAGTATTAAACTTTTCATTTTCAAGCAACGTTTGTTCGGGAAGCGCTGAAATTACCGGAGCTTGATTTGATGGCGTCACCGAAAAAACAGTCTTTGAAGTGTCAGCACGGTCTCCCGGATCTTTGGCAATAAAGAGCACTGAATCCTGACCAGTCCAGCCGGGATCGATGACTGAAATGTCTGCAACTCGATTGCTGATCGCTATATTTACATGTTGATTCCCGCTGACTTTCCAAGCGATCTGATCATCAGAATTATTCGGATCAGTGACATAGTTATCTAAAGAAATTTTAGCAAAAGTTTCACCTTTTCGGATCGATTGATCCGGAATCTGGGAGACAACTGGAGGCTCATTGGTAATGGTAACCAGGGCTGAATCAAGTCCAATTCCACCATCATCATCTTTCACTCTAAACCATACTTTATGTTTCTCACCCTGACTATAACTTTGCTGTACATTTTTTCCAACACTTTCATAGATTCCATCACTATCTAAATCCCAGTCATAAGTTAACGTTGCTACATCATTTGGACCTGAATCCATTCCTGTGCCAGTAAAATTGATGGCTTGACCCCAGTTACTACTATATGGGCCTCCAGCCTCCGCAGTTGGAGCTATATTTGAAATTGTTACTGTCGCACTATCCAGTGAAAATTCACCTTCACCGTCGGTGACTTTTATTTTAATCATTCCTGAAAAATCATCCAGATAAGCAAATGAATTAGTCGCCACAGATGTCGTATCATCCCAGATTTCATCTTTTTGAAAATCCCACAAGTAGCTGACAATCGTGCCTTCTGGATCGGAGGAGCGCGAGGCATCAAACAGTACTGGCGTGCCTTCTTTTCCATTATAAGGTCCACCAGCTTCGGCGATTGGCGGTTCATTAATCGTCATTTTTAAATAGCGAAGTTTGATCCCACTGGTTGCTGGATAAATCACATAAAAGTTGCTTCGATAAGCGCGAACGACCTGCTTATTCCTGCCTTCTGCGGTGTTCCAGCCGTCGGCTAATAAAACCGGTTCACCCCAGGATAATCCACTATTTTCTGAGAGACGGGCATACAGCGGTCCTGATTCTCCTGCCAGATAAGCGACAACGATTTTGGTACCATCTTCGCTCGCTGCTAATGATGCAATTCCTACCGGGAATTTCCAGGCTGTGAGCTCATCGTTTTCAGTGACTCTTGTGTCTCTCACTTTGACGCCATTTTCAATTCGACAATAGTGGACCGTAGGTCCATTACTCACCGATCTATCTACTTCTACGCCATAGCAGACATGCACATTACCAGCCGCATCAGTAAATAAATCAGGAGATCCGTTTGATCCACCACGAGCATCGTCATCATGGATATCGCCCTTATATACCATTTTAGATGCTGGAGAACCAGATCGCCAATAAAATATGGGTCCGCCTTCCGATGGGTAAGAAAGATCGCCACTTACCAAATCGGCTATTCCAGCTGATGTGACGTCCAACTCCAATCTTTCATCGCCACGGATTTGAATTATATCGTTCTGTTCCAAAGCTATCGTTCCATCTTTAAGAATATAGTAGCTGATCGGACCCAGAATCGTAGTATCATTCGTAACAGAGCCCCGTGCAAAATGTACTTGATCAGAGCCATCAATGGCTAAACGCACCATATAACCACGAAATACATTATCTGCAAGTTTCAGGGGACTTGACCAGCCTGTGGCTGTCTTCCGCGTATAAAGCACATCAAAATAAACATCATATTCATTCTTTCTAAAGCCGATATGAGGCATCTTCTTACTATCGATAGCTAACGACGCACCGAACCAATACATGCCTCGATCTTTTTCTGTACCAGGAACAATTTCTTGATGAAGGATATTGCCACCTTTGTCAGTAACAACATATTTCACTCCACTTGTGGTCATCGCCGTTAGGTGGAGCTGTCCCGTTGTGGGATCAATAACGAGATCAGGTGTGTTTCCTTGTGTAATCGATACCTCATCTGACCATTGAGCTTGTGCATAACTATTATATGTTCCCAACCATAAAATGCCTGCCAATGCAATTAAAGAAATATTCAACAACTTCATCATACAAACTCCATATTATTAAAAATCCAGTTTCAATTAAACAGATATTCTGTCTTGCGAATCATTTTTGTTAAAGGGAATGCAAACACCATGCCTAAACCAAAATATTAAATCAGAATATTTTTTTACTAAATTGAATTCAATATTTAAGTCAGTAGATTTATAATTGTAATTAAAACAGAATAAATTATAAGAGGAGAGCGATTTTTTCTTTAAAAAATATTAAGTTAATTCCCTTTTAAAATCAAAATAAAATTTTTCTTTTCTGCCAAATTTTTATTGCTAAATTTTCTCTTACAAATTTGTATCTTTTATTAGACATTTGTTTCCTGATGGAACACTTGAGGTCAATAGAAAAACTTTTTTCTATTGTCAAAATGAGTGCAAATTTGTAATATTCTTATTGACAATTAAATTAAATTTATTAAATTTGGGAAGCCATGCTAAGGCAAATTATAAATAATAGAACTAGAAATTTAGGATGGCTTACATGATCTTCGAACCATTTGAAGGGGTCTTTGCTCCAATTCCAACGCCGTTTTCACTGAAAGATCGCACGATCAATTTTGATTTCATCCGAAGGCATCTCGAATTTTTAAATCAAAAAGGTGTTCATGGAGTAATCGTTTTAGGAACCAATGGGGAGTTCCCATCCCTGTCCATTGAAGAGCGAAAAAATATCATTTCCTGGGTGATGAAATTTAAAAGGAACCTGAAAGTCATTGCACAAACGGGTAGCTCGTCTTTTGTGGAGACAGTGGCGCTTTGTGATTACGCTAAAGAATTGGGTGTTGATGGATTTCTTATTGCTACTCCTTACTATTTCAAGAACATCACCGAAACCGGACTTATCGACTATTATCTCGAAATCCTGAATCGAGTTGAACATCCGATCTTTTTATACAGCATGCCACAAAATACTCACGTCAAAATCACCAATCAGGTGATCGAAAATTTGCTATCGTTCAATCATTTGCTCGGGTTGAAAGATTCCGAAGGAGACTGGGAGACTTTAAAATCATATATTGAAACATTCAGACAGCTTCATATTTTTGTTGGAAGTGACGCGCTTTTTAAACCGGCTTTTGAAGCTGGTGCCGGCGGAAGTATCACCGCGACTGCCAATGCCTTACCCGAACTTGTGTTAGAACTTTATCAGGCAATGAAAAAAAATGAGCCAGCCGATAAATTGCAGGAGCGACTATCAGCTTACCGCAAACTCCTGATAAAATACCCGATCCACGCTGCGACCAAATATATCCTATCTTTACGAGGCTTTGAAGAAAGTGCTGTTCGCCCGCCACTTCTTAATTTAACCGAAGCTCAAAAACGAACACTGGAGCGGGATTTAGAAGCTTTGGGTTTTCAATTCAAGGAAGATAATTTGATAATGACTCAATAAAAAGGAACTATCATATGCAAGGATTTGATATGAAGAACAAAATTGCACTCATCACTGGAGCAAGCAGCGGTATCGGAAAAGCAACTGCCTATTGTTTTGCCCAGGAGCACGCAAAGTTAATGCTGGTTTCTCGCAATGAAAATGCGTTAAACGATATTGCGAAGTCGCTTCGAGAAATTGGTTCAACAGTGGAAATATTTCCTGCCGATATAACCGACGAACAGCAAGTGAGACAATGTATCGAAAAAACTTTGAAAATATATGGCGGAATAGATATCATGATCAACAGTGCCGGTATCATTGCCAACGGCACCATTGAAAATACAACCCTGGCTGATTGGGATTATATGATGAATATTAATCTGCGTTCAATTTTTCTATTGACGCAATTGGCGCTCCCTTCACTCATCGAAAGAAAAGGAAATATTGTCAATGTTTCCAGCGTTACGGGTCTTCGCGCTTTTCCAGGCATTCTGGCTTATTGTGTAAGCAAAGCTGGATTGGATCAATTCACCCGATGTATTGCTTTAGAGTTAGCGCCGAAAGGTGTCAGGGTTAATGCCGTGAACCCTGGGGTAACATACACCAATCTTCACCGCAACAGCGGCATGGACGAAAAGGCTTACCAGGCTTTTTTAGAACATAGCAAAACAACTCATCCGATCGGTCGTGTTGGGAAAGCTGAAGAGGTTGCTGAATTGATACTTTTTCTCGCTTCGCCCCATGCTGGCTGGATCACCGGCGTAACCTATAGCATTGATGGGGGACGTAGCCAGACATGCGCACGATAAAATGATAAAACAATCAAAATGAAATAAATTTAAATTTGCGGGCGAATGTACAAAAACTATTGGGATAGCTGTTATCAGGATTACAGGCGAATTAGCATTGAACCCAACCAATCGAAAGGAATGATCATGAAATTACATCAGCTATTTGCTTTCTTATTTCTTATTTTATTGGCTTCGTCATTTTGTTATCATGTGAAAGGAAAAACGAGCCACAGACTAAAGAGCAACTGGATCAAAGAATTTATAATGAAAACGCCGATGCAGAAACAGATATTGCTGATGCACTATCAATCGCTCAGCAGAATGGCAAAAATATTCTGCTTATGTTTGGAGGGAATTGGTGTGTATGGTGTCACCGACTCCATCGCCTGTTTAAGGAAGATAAAGCAATCAGAACATTTTTGAATGAGAATTACATTCTGGTAATGATCGATGTTGGCAAACGAGATAAAAATTTGAACCTGAACGAGAAATATGGCAATCCTTTCCAACATGGTTTTCCCGTCCTTGTGGTATTAGATAAAGAGGGCAAACAGTTACACACGCAAGAAACTGGCAGCCTGGAATATACACAAGCTGAAAGTGCCGAAAAGGGGCATCATCCCGGTCGAGTGCTGCAATTCTTAAAAGATTGGGCTCCCAAAAAATTCTGAAAAGTGAAAAAAGTTACGCAGAAAAACCGGCAATGAAATGATATCTTATAATTATCCGTAAATTTCAGACTTTATATTCGATACCTGATAAAGGATTTGTTCATAATTTTTTTTTAATAATAAAATTTCTAAGTTGACTTTCTAAAAATAATTTGGTATATTTAACCAACACAAAAGGACCCCCAACCAAATAATATAAGTCTCTTCCTTTTTAAAAAATCCGGGAGGAATGAGACGGTTATCCGAACAAAGGATAACAAATTCCGTGAATCAGGATTAGAGTGAACCTCGGTTTCGAACAGAGCCGAGGTTTTTTTTATCTTGATTGACCTGATCGTTCACTCAACAATATTCGTCGTATGATAATTTTTGCCCATGAAAATTAAAAACGTTTTTATCACTGGCCATATTCATATTGGAAAGACCACCATTCTGAACAAAGTTATCGATACATTTTCGCATTTGAAAATCGGTGGATTTCGAACCGTGCCTATTTATGAAGATGGCAGGAAAAAAGGATTTTTATTTGATACAATAACGGGCACCAACAAGATTTTCGCCCATGTCGATCTTAAAACAGAAAATGAATTTGATGTTTATAAATTTGATGTCTCAGTGTTTGAAGATATTGGAGTCCTCTGTTTAGAACAAGCGCTACTTGAAAGTGATTTGATATTAATGGATGAAATAGGCATGATGGAACAACAGACCTCCATGTTCCAGCAGATGATTGTGAAATGTTTAAACTCAAATAAATTGGTAATTGGAGCCTTCCAGCAGCGGGCGGCCTGGTTTGCAAAAATTTTAGCCGAAAGAGATGACACAATAATTTTTAATATTAACGAGGCAAATCGAAATTCAATTGCTGATCAGATCATCGCTTTATTTGAGCTAAGTCGAAAAAAAGCTTAGTGATTGAAAAGGATGAAAGTCAATTTCGATAATAAGATTTTTGAAATTCTGCATTTGACTTCATCGCAGAAGGATGAGATTGGATAAGTTGGAAACTGGGCTATAAATCATTGGGCTTTATTTCCAAATTGGTTCGAAAGGTTCTGGCAACAATATCCATCTGCCTCAAGTAGTGCATTTTCCTCAAACGCAGGTCCGGCGAAAAGACATGCATATCAATAAAATAAATCCGCTCGGTCGGTTCATCAAAGAAGCAATACAGTCGAAATGGTCCGCCAGCCACTTTTTCCTCATTTTTCCAGAGCCCCTTTAGTTGCAAAGCGCGGCGATTCAGAAAAATGACTTCCTCGGCAATAACCTCCTGATATTTTTGCTCTACTACTTCATTTTCATAAAATTTTTTGCCGATTTCATCACGCTTGGTAATACACCAATCCCTGGTTATCACGCTGGGATCCGTCGCTTCAATCCAATAAACAGCCAGCCAGCGTGATGGGGGCTGTCGTTTAAACATGACAAATCGATCAGCAGCAGACTGAGCTTCTGGTTTAAAGTCGATTGGAATACGAATCATCCAGCCATAGTTTTTCAATAAATGCTTCTCAAGATCGATCGGCTCTTTGTATTTGAATAAAGTCGCTTCATGAAATTTGTTCCAGTAATCATCAACTTGAAAAAAAATCTCAGATTGTCGCTCCTCAATTTTATTTTTAAGGGATGGCAAATCCTGCCCGATTAAAAACATGACAATCTGAGGATATGCCCATTCATTTTTAGTGATAAAAATAAAATTACCCGCAGCAATTTTGCTTTTGATTTCTTCGCTAACGCTGGTATTTATATTTTTAGAAATTTCATCATGGGCATCGAGCGTTGAGAGAAACAAGATATTTTTGTATCTTTTAAAATTATTAACATCGGCACGAATAAGCTGGAACGCTTTTTCTGGCTGGGGATTGTGCTCCACCTTTTCAAAAATCTCCCTTAGCATCGGTTCGGTTTGTCTCCAGAGCGATGAATCAGCCACAACACGAATCTCATGGTCTAAACCCAGCGGATTCCTGGTATTCAGGCAGCCGTTAAAAATGCATACAAGAATCAGATTAGCCGATAGCATTCCCAAAATGTATAATAATTTTCTCATCTCTATTTCCCCTGATTTTATCTTGAAATTCAAAAATCAGATTGAGGTTTAAAAATCTTTATAGATTATTCGAGTTATCCGGTCGCATTTTTTCAGGCCGCAACATGAAAATCAGCCCGCCGGGAATCGTGGTTAACAGACCAATCAAATAAGAGAGAAATTCCATAGCTACAATTGCCTGGGGTGGGAACGAATTAATTTGTGAAAATAAAGCCACGCCACTGCCTTCCCGAACGCCAATGCCCCCGATCGAAATAGGGAGGCTGGATAGCAGCGCGATTACGGGGACAAAAATGAAAAAGTATTTCACATGGATTTCGATACCGAGCGATAATGCTGCATAATAGTGAACCAGAATTCTGAGAATCTGTACGATAAGCGAGATGATCAGCACAGAAATAACGAGCTTCCTGTCGTGCTTAAATGAATTGATGCTGCTATAAATTTCTCTAAGTTTATTCTTGATCCTTCGAGAAAAGACGAATTGAAAGAGCCAGCCGATTCTTTCAGCAAATCTTTCATTAAAAAGGACAATGAATGAAATTATCCAGCAAGCCAAAATAATCAGCAAAGTATAAATTACTAGTGTTGATTGAAAAGTGCTCCGCCAGATCAATCCCGCTGCCAGTGCCAGCGTAGTCAGCATCACGAAGCCGAGCAATCGATCAAAAAAGACGGTGGATATAGCATGAGAGGAATTCCCCGATTCTTTGGAAACGTCATAAATCCGAATAGCATCACCCCCAACATAACCAATCAGAAAGTTGTTAAAAAATAATCCCACGTAATAATAGGAAATGACTTTCGATAGTGGGATTTCGATGCCACGTGCTTTCATTAATAAATGCCATTGAAATGATCCCAATATGTTGCTCAAAGTAAAGGCGATGATCCCGACGAGAAACCACCACAAATTGGCAGCGGCGAGCTGGCTGACAATATCTCGCAAGCCTAATTTGGCAAGCAGAAAAACAATCAATATTACGCTTATTAAAATTTTAATTAATGGAATAAGTACTTTCTTTATCAATTGCTGAATTCCTTATGGTGAAATATGATTCATTTAGATTACCTATTAAGCGTACTGTCCTGAGGTAATTTTGACAATTGTTCAAATTGATTGAACCAAAATTGAGCGTGATGATCTTTGGGATTGACATCGACAAGCGCTTTTGCTAAATCTTTGCCCTTGTCATACGCCCCGCTTTCGGCATAAAGGCTGAACAGAAAATAATAGCTATCGCGATAATTAGGATTTTGATGGATTAATTCCAGCAAAATTTTCTCAGCTTTTTCAGGACGGCCGGCTTCCACATACATACTTCCAATGCTCAAGGTCATTCTTGGATCACTGGCTGGAATTACGGATTCAGGAATTCGCTCCTGCATTTTGTCAAGCGTAAGCACCATGTCATCGTACATTTTTTCTGTATGATAAAAATAAGCAAGTCTCAGAAAACCAGCGCGATAATTAATTAATAAGCCGGAATCATTATCATTATAGTAAACATGAGGATTATCCAGATTGCGATATTGGAATCGATCGAACAAATTCACTCGCAATCGCGATGGCGATATTGCTTCACCGGGATAAGTGATTAATTTGTAAACCAATCCATCCATCCTGAGATAATTGTCCATATTGAGCATGCTTTCTTTGGAAACCGTGACTGCGAAATAAATCGGCTTTTTAAATTGATTGGAAGCGATGATATTCAGTATCATCCAATCCTGAATTCGGATCGCCTTGCCAAGATAGGTTGGTCCCAACTCAAAGGTGATTTCTGGCGGATTGGTGACAGCTTTAAGGGCGAACTCTTTTCGTTGCTCTAAATCTTCAAGCTCTTTTTGATACACTTCTTGGGGAATAGGTATTTTTATGATTTTGGGATCGGGCCAGTAAATGCCAGTTAATTGATTAACTTCTGAGTCAGTCAGGTTGATCGGCACGTGAGGTTCCTGATCGCGAAGCTGTTTAATGTACCATTGCGTATTTAATAGACTTAAATTGACCACACGCACATCGGTTCTAATCTTATAAACGTACTGCAAAAACCAGAGCGGAAAGGTATCATTATCGCCGTTAGTAAATAAAATCGCATCTGGCTCACAGGATTGGAGTAAATTATATGAGTAATCGAAAGCCAAATAATTACCGCAGCGATCATGAGTGTGGTAATTGAAAGCCAGCATATTAATGGGAATAAAAAGCAAGAGCATTCCGACGACGACAGCCATCACTATTTTTCTCATTAGAGCGTTATGCCGAATGGTTTCGACAATGGACTCAAGCAGACCAGCGATCCCAATACCGATCCAGAGAGCGAAGGCAAAAAAGGAGGCGACATAAACGTAATCTCGTTCTCGGGGCTGGGGATCTGGCTGGTTGAGGTACAAAACAATTACCAGACCCGTCATAAAAAGGAGACCCAGAATCGCCAAAGCTCTTCGATAGTCTTTGACGAAATGATGAACCATGCCCATCATGCCAATTAAAAACGGTATTGCCCAGATACCGCGTAAGCTTATGGTTTCCGCAATAAAATTGTCATTACCCAGGCTGGCTCCTTTTCCAAAATATTGCCAGAGAAAATAGCGTACATACATTTTTTTAATCTGATATTCCCATAGCGGAGCTCGTCGCTCGATAAAACCCCAGTCACCATACTGCTCGCGGTTGATATAACTCACCAGATTTTCCAGGTTCTCCGGATCATTCTCATCGATGGCTGGATTCAATTTGGAGCGAAAGTAAACGCTTGGGAAAGTTGATGCGCCGATGATGATAAGTAACAGCGAGGTCAAAACCACAAAGACAACACGCTTCCGAAAATGAATCGCAGAATAGATGGCACCGACTAAAGCTAATATAAAAATGATCACCAGCGCGAACGTAAAACTTGCGCCAAACGCCCGTTTAATGATCAATACCAGGTTCGGCAGCCATTTTACGATGCCAGGGTAAATTGTAATAAAAATAAAAATTGAAATAACGCTAAACAATAGCAAATTAAAATATGCTGGTATTTTTTTTCTAATAAAAATAACTGAAATGACCGCTGCAAACGGTAAAATCGAGGCGTAACTGATGCTCTTCGTATCGATATAAATTTTGAGACTGATGAATGTGATGGCTAAAAGGATCGCCAGGTAAATCAAAAAAGTCGATAGTTTCAAATCATATTTTCGAAAATAAACAATCAGGAAGATCGCGGGTAGAGCGAGAATATTGAGAAGATGGATGCCAATCGCCAGTCCAATACAATAGGCGATCAAGAACAGGTATTTATCACTTGCTGGATCATCAGCCTGTTCGTGCCAGACCAAAATCAGCCATACGACAATGGCAGTGAAAAACATGCTGATCGCATAGACTTCGGCTTCTACCGCATTGAACCAGAGCGAATCTGAAACGGCAAATGCCAAAGCTCCAATTATGCTACCGCCATAAAGGATAAATCGATCTTCAATTGTTTTGGCTTTGCCTCGCCATAAAATAATTAATTTGGCGATAATAAGATAGGTCAGCATGACGGTCAATGCGGTGGCGATGGCTGAGATGATATTCACTCTCAACCCAATATCAGCCGCCCAGGGGATGAGTGTAAATATGCGTCCCAATAATAAATAGAACGGAGCGCCGGGGGGATGTGGCACACCCAGCGTATAAGCGCACGTGATAAATTCCCCGCAATCCCAGAACGACGTCGTGGGAGCAATGGTCAGGAAATAGATAATAAATGATACCAAAAATAGTGAGGCTGCAAAAATCCTATGTAAAAGCCGGTCACGCTCCATTCATTTCCTCCACAATTGAGCCGCTAATTGTGCAAGCTATCTGATTTCGTCGAATCCAGAATGGCGTTGTCTTTTCCCGTTTGACTCATCAACTGTCGCAGTTGCTCGAGCTGGGAACTGGCTCTTTGGTCATTCGGATTTTTAGCTAACCATTTATTCAGCACATCCATTCCTGCCTGATAATTCTTATCTCGAACGATATAATGGTTGGCTAACCAATAATAGGGATTGGCGAGACCGGGATATTCTTGGTTGAACTTTTGAACCGATGCCACTGCTGTTTTTGCATCATCGGGATAGGCTTGCGCATATATCTCGGCATATTGCAGTTTTTCATCAAGCGGGACATCGACTCGCTCGAGCAGCCGCAGCAGAATTTTTTTAAATCTATCATGTTCATTAGCGAAATAGTACATCCGACCGATCTGGAATTGCAGTTCCTTTCTGATCGGAATAACCGTGTCTGGCATGACGGTTTGGAGCTTATCAAGAACTTCAGTCATATCATTGACCATACGCTCTTTCAAATAATATTGGGCTAAATGAAAATAGGCGCCTTGATAATTGCGCAGCAAGCCCTTGATATTTTCATTAAAGTAAACATTTGGATTCGCCAGATTGCGATATTGAAATTTCTCAAATAAGTTCGCTTTTAAATGAGATGGGGATAGCGGCTCCTCCTTGGTTGGATAAGTGACCAGCTTAAAAACCAATCCATCCATACGGAGATAATCGTTCAGATTGATTTGATTATCCTGCGATACAGTTAAAGCAAAATAAACTGGTTTTTGAAAATTATTCGCATCGATAATATTGACAATCATTTTATCCTGAACACGAATCGCTACATTATCCAGCGTAGGTTTGAGATCGAAAACGATCTGGGGTTTTTCTTCGATTTCTGCCATCAACTGTTTTCGCTCTGCAACATCACCGAGATCGCGCAGATAAGCATCCTTGGGCACGTCGAATCGGACCGTTCGAGCTTGAGGCCAATATTCAGCCTCCATTCGATCGATCTGTGCGTCGTTAAGGCTGATAGGAACTCTTGGTTCCTGATCGCGAAGTTGTTTGATATACCAATGGGTATTCAATAAGCTCAAATTGACCACCCGAACGTCCTGACGAATCTTATGAACGAATTGCAAAAACCACAGCGGGAAAGTATCATTATCGCCGTTAGTAAACAGGATGCCATTGGGTTCACAGCTTTGCAGAATATTATAAGAATAATCGAACGCCACGTAATCGCCAGTGCGGTTATGCGATTTATAATTATGGCTGAAAATATGAACCGGCAGAACGAAAAATAGCAGCAGCGCACAGGCTCCTAATATGAGGGTTTTTTGTTTAGGCTGAAATTTCTGCGTAAGACTCTTGATATAGTCAGCAATCGCAGTCACCCCGATTCCAATCCAGAGGGCAAACGCAAAGAATGAACCAACAAATACATAATCTCGCTCACGCGGCTGAGGATCTTCCTGATTCAGATAGATGACGATAGCGATGCCGGTCATAATAAATAAGAGCATGATTACCGATGCGTGCTTCCAATCCTTCTTGAAATGATAAACCATGCCGATCAGCCCAATGAGAAAGGGAATGCCCAGTAATCCCAGGAAGCTTAAATTTTCTGTCACGCGGCCATCGTCGTCCAAAGTTCTTCCCTGACCAATGAATTGCCAGCCGAAATAACGCAAATACATCTCATTGATCTGATAATCGAACATAAAATTCAACTGCTTTCCCAAATCATGGGTTGCATAATTGCTGTAAGGGAATCTTCTTTCAAATTCTGGTTTCGAGACCAAGCCTTTATAACGACGAGGGAATATACCCCAGTCGCCATACTGCTCCCGATTGAGATAGCTGACCATGTTCTCCATATTTTCCGGATCATTCTCATCAATATCCGGATTTAAATTTGATCGGACGTAAATTGCATAATAGGTCGATGTCGCGACCAGAATCAACAAGAATGAAGCAAGCGATAAAAATACGATACGCTTTTTATTTTTAAATGACCAATATATCAGCGAAATGATGGTGATGAGTGCTGCTAAAAATAACAGGCCTGTAAATGCGGAACCGGTGTTTTTCTTTAAAAACAGCGCAACATTGGGAATCCATTTCACAATGCCCGGATAAATCGCAAAAAAGCCGAGAGCTAAAATGAGTAAAAAAAACAAAAATTTCTTAAATTCTACTTTTGGATATTTTTTGAAATAGATAACAAAAACCACTGCTGGCAAAGCCAGGATCATCAATAGATGCACGCCGATTGCCAGACCGATAGCATAAGCAATCAAAAGGAGATACCGATCACTGGCTGGATCATCAGCTTTTTCCCACCAAACCAAAATCAGCCAGACCACTAATGAGGTAAAAAACATACTTATAGCATAAACCTCAGCTTCCACGGCATTGAACCAGAAGCTGTCTGTAAAAGCAAAAGCCAGCGCGCCAATAACACCGCTGGCATATAGAATAATTCGATCATGAAGGTCATTGGGGCGACCTCTGAAAATAACGATCAATCGAACGATGATCAGGTAAGTAAACATCACTGTAATCGCACTGGCTAAAGCTGAAATGACATTGACGCGCATTCCTATATCGCCAACAAAAGGGATCATGCTGAATATCCGTCCCACCAGAATATAAAGCGGCGCTCCCGGAGGGTGCGGAACGCCCAGAATATAGGAACACGTAATAAATTCTCCGCAATCCCAGAACGATGTGGTCGGTGCGACAGTTTTTAAATAAACAAATAAAGAAATCAAAAATACCAGTGAAGCAAAAATTCGATTTAAACGAATGTCTTCTCTCATGCGTTACTACCTCCGAGACAGTACTTTTTCTATCAAATTCAACATACTGGAAGCCGAGCTATCCCAATTAAATTGATGCGCCCAGCCAATACATGCGTTAGATAAAGAGTTTCTTAACGGATGATTTTGAATGAGTCCGATGATTTGATCGGCTAATTTATGATAATCTCCATAAGGATAAAGCAGACCGGTTTTGCCAGCAACAACCGAATCACGCAATCCCGGTGAATCAGCCGCGATGACCGGGACGCCACAGCAATTCGCTTCGATCACGGTGAGTCCCCAGCCCTCTTTGGGCGAGGGATTCACTGCCAGCCACATCTGGTTTAGAAAATCGATTTTTTGATTGTGGTTTATTGCACCAGCAAAGGTAACGACTTGTTCCAATTTTAGTTTCGTCACCAATTTTTTCAATTCAGGCAAATAATCCCCATCGCCGATGATCACTAATTTCGCCTCAGGAATTTGCCGAATCACCTCTGCAAATGCCAGGATTAAATGATTCACACTCTTATATTTTTTAATCCGCCCCAGATAACCAACCACTGGAACAGAAGACTTTTTTTCCGGATGATTTCGATATACCGACTGATCGACTGCATTATAAACCAGGTGGATGTTCGGTTCTGGAAATCCTTTCTGGATCAATTCCTGCTTCGTACTATTCGAGACGACCGCCATAGGAATATTGCAATAAATTTTTGGCACTAATTTTTCTGCTAACGTTACATAGAGCGCTACTGGGAGCGATGATTCAATAAAAATGCTTGATCCAAACAAGTGATGGATGATTCCGATCAACGGCTCTTTCACGAATAAGGGTGAATAAAATGGAATCTTATTGATGTCATCGATGACAATATCGAATTTCATATCACGCGAATATTTTTTATACAAAGACGGCACGATGTAATTAAAAAATTCCCGTTTGCCGCGACGGATGACATGAATATTATCAATGATTTCTTCCTCTGGTAAACCTCGAAAGCCACAGCAAAGCAACGTGACCTCGTGTCCCTGTTCGGCGATCCGTTTGAAAATCTCATGAAAATGAACTTCGGCACCACCGCCCAATGGATTACGAATGTCCTGCCAATTGATTACCAGTATTTTATAACCCATAACGTCCCATTTTGTTGCCGCTTATTGATATGCCTCTTCTTTTTCTTTCTTAAAGATTAGGGTAAAATTGAAAACATGGAAATAATGCAATATTGGGACTTTGGATGATTATACACTTCCATTATTCCAATATTCCATCATTCCAGATTAAATTTCCAATACCATCAACTAAAAAAATATACCCCAGATATCCCAAGCCTGCTATATTCCTTCTTTCTTCTGTCCAATTACTCCAATATCCAGAAAAGTATAAAAAGCCCAACGCTTTGAGATGAATTTGTCCCTGAAGCGATCTCTCAATCTTCTTGTCAATTTAAAACCTTTCGGATATAGTGGCAATCGGATTTTTATTTTTTTCAAAGCTTCCCGGCTGATGCGATACAGCAGACTCGGTCGCATCCATCTGCCATACTGATGTTGAACCATAAATCCAGATTTTTCCAGTAGCGTTTTTAACTGTCCGATGGAGAATTGGGTTTCCCACCCGGCGAACCATTTATTTAAAAAAATAAGAATATGCTTGATGATAGTATAGAAATGATAACGTTGCGGCACGTCCACGAGTAACAATCCGCCCGGTTTTAAAATCCGAAATTGCTCTTTCAATAGAGGCATTGGATCCTTGAAATGTTCCATCAGCCCCTGGTGAAAAACGATGTCCAGCGATTCATCAGGAATTGGAATTTGCAGCGCATCGCCCTGAATTAAATGAACGTGTCGGTTATGTTGATCGTTTAAATTTTTCATGATCTGAGCAGCCTGGGGCGAATAATCCAGCACATAAACTGTAGCATTTTCACGAGCCAACTGAAAGCTATCTCTGCCGCTGCCGGCTCCAACTTCGAGGACTTTTTTGCCCTCGATTGCCGTGACTTTCGTCAAATTAAAATAGATCCGATCATCGTTTGAATAGACTTCGTCAATCTGCTCTCTATTTTTCCAGAATTTTTCCCAATGGTCGATTGTTGATTTCTTTTTTGCCATCTATAAATAAAATTTCCCAAGATTAAAATACAGAATAAAAAAAAATGAGTGCAAAGTTAATGAAAATTTTAAACTAAGTCAAGACAAAAATTAAATAGTTCGCCATAATTTTTATCAAAGCATTTTTAGGCGAGCGTGTAATTGGAGCATTAGGTAATATAGTAATTAGGTAACTCGGGAGATGGATTATTAAGTGACTGATAATTTGACTACTAAAGCAGCCAAATTGATGTCTAATAGATAAAGAGTTGTATGTCGCTTGGGATGGCTGCAAATTACAATAAAATAACAGAAAATTCTAAAAAAAGCTTGCTTTTATTGATTAAATTTCTTTTATTTTGTTAAAAAGTAGATAAAATTGAAACTCAAAAAGTCTGTCTTACCGATGAAATTCACATTGTAGCTTTGGCTTTGATCAATAGTTACCTTTTGGCAATGTTACTGCCAAGCTGATTGCAGATTGCTTTTGGATTCCATATTGGAGCAAAATATTCCGATGGAAAAAATCCGAATCTTATTGATTGAAGATAATCGCTTACTACGGGAAAGTATTACAACCAACCTATCCAAACAGCCTGATTTTGAAGTATTCACAAGAATTGAAAATACTCATGCAATCGAATTAATAGACATAAATAAAGTTCCTGATATCGTTCTTTTAGATTTTCGATTACCGATTCAAAATAGTCTTTCCTTGCTACGAACGATAACAAATGAATATCGGGAATTGAAAAGTATTGCTTTTAATATCGTTCCTGATGAAGTTGATATGATTGAAATCATTAAAGCCGGCGGATCAGGTTTTATACCAAGAGAAGCATCTTGCTCTGATTTCATTAATACGATTAGAAAAGTGGAACAGGGGGAAAATGTCCTTCCCGCACCTTTAATCAAAGCGCTTTTTTCTCAGATTATGAATTATTTTTCTGACGCCGTGAGAAACTGGGATCAAAAGGTAATTCAATTGACCAAACGAGAACACGAGATTATTGATTTAATTTTAAATGGGTTCTGTAATAAAGAAATAGCTCAGCAATTACATATCTCGACCCATACCGTAAAAAGTCATATCCACAACATACTAAAAAAACTTGCATTGAAGACCCGCTTGCAGGTGGCAAGTTTTAGCCATGCTCAAAAATCTTAGTTGACTAATTCTGATACTTCCCCGTTGAATCATTCATAATTCGAAGGTATTAACTTATCCTAATCCCTATGATCTATTATTTTTAATCAAAAAGAATTAATTCCATTTTCATTTTTTTGGGCGATTGACATTAATAAAAAACCACTAGTGTCCCAATATTAGCTAAATAAATCCAATTGGTTACACGGCAATGTATC